>OJPZ01000065.1_pt1 | contig 71995 bp, 61 predicted proteins | sample 1598611 | NCBI WGS metagenome assembly OJPZ01 (sample SAMN03922494, study PRJEB24848) | human gut metagenome | isolation source: stool sample | host: Homo sapiens | place: Germany | collected 2011-11
CGCCGCCGCATTCACATGTTGGGGGTTCCCGTCGAGCTTCGGCTCCGGGAACCCCCCTTTTTTTACGCTTTGTTGTGCCGGCCAGCCGGCCGGAGCACGTTGCCCGGGGGTTTCCGTCGGGCCTTTCCCGTTGCTCGGCGTCCGGATTATTCCACGCGCCGGGAGACCTAGAACGCCGAGGGATTTCAGGAATTTCAGGGGAGCCTCTTGCGCTTATCCGATGGTTGAATAGACTGAAGAACTATGCATTATTTCGTACCCAAACGCTGTGTCGAATCGAACAAAATCATGTATCACGACAAAGCAACAGCCCAGCAGGCCGCCGACCAAAGTTGGCGTGAACGCGGCACTGAACTTTGGGTCTATCGGTGCGAATTCTGCGGAACTTGGCATCTCACGCATCGCGATCCACAATCCAGCTACACGTACGTGCCTTTCAATCAGCAGATTAAACCGCATTCCCGCAAAAAAGGCTACAAACCACGCCGCAAGTAGTAGTTCCGTCAGCGTTCGAGGCGGAAGCCTTGGCGCTTGGCGTTTGGAGCCACGGTCTTGCTGGTCACACCGGGATCGACCGCACTTGATGCGATCTGATCGCTGAACGTATCAACCGGGCGCTCGGTATTGCGTAAATCGTAATACCGATGCACTTCCTCGTCAAAATCTTGCAAACCGGCAAGCAACGTCTCATTGTTCGACGGATACTCATTCTCAAAGAACTGCATGGAACGCGGCATACGCGGCTTAAGTGCAGGATCCTGATCGGGCTTACCGATCGCAAGTCCCAGCACAGGGTACGTGTATTCCGGAAGATTCAGTAGATCAATCAAAGCTGGAACATCGTTAAGCAGTGAACCGAGAATCACACAACCAAGGCCGAGCGAATAAGCGGCCGTCTCCATTGCATGAAGCGCCAAAACTGCGTCATTCTGCGCCTGAGTGTAACGATAGCTGCCATTCAGCGTAAACTCGTTGGAAGCGGTCTCAACGCCCTTGGAAGCTGCGATGGCCGCATTGCGATGCTCGTCAAGCACAAATACGTACAGCAGTGGAGCGGTCTCGATATATGGCTGTCCGCCGATTTCGGCAAGACGCTTCTTTGTGGCCGAATCGGTGATGCGGATTGCAGACCAGTCGTTCAGGAATTGGCTGCTTGCAGCATGCTGGGCCACGGTTTCGAGCGTTTCGACGATATCGTCGCTCAGCGGCTTCGGCTTGAATTTACGGATTGAACGACGCTCCAGTAGAGTGTCAACGGTTGCATTATGAAGAATATTGCTCATGTTGCCTATTTTTATCCTATCCGCGTAATTGCGCAAGCAATTTCGCCCACAAGCGCACTTCTTTCCACTCGCGGTTTTAGCGGATTTCGCGTGTTTGTCGTGAGTGTCGGCGGTCGACCAGCGCCTGTGATCCACGGCTGGACAGTTGCGATACTAGCGCGCCGAAACCTGCAGAAGCTACGCCGAATACTAGACTCAGTGCCAGTTCCTTGCGCTTGTCGGTGGTGCCGTCCGGTAACACGGCTTTGCGACCGACCGACTTGCGCCATACCAGTTCGAACAGTTTGCCGAACACGAGTCCGGCCAGCGCGGGGGCGGCCGCCTTGAACATCTTGTCACAAAGATCGTCTGGATCGTTGATTCGCTGTTCGCGCAAGGCGTTCACTTTCTCGTCGACGTTGTGCAGCGACGCTACGATGCGGTCTGCGCTGGATTCCAGGTCAGGCATTTCACTCATGGTTTCCAGTGTAAACCGTGCCGTCGGATTTCGGTTGGATTTCGTTGGCGCGTGCGTGCGTTGCGAAGCGCTTAAGACACGTGGTGGAAGATTGCTGGTGAAACGCTTTTTGTCGGCTAGAGTAGGAGTATGACAGATACTCAAGTCGGAAGCAAGGATGCTTCTTCAATCGCGCCCGGCCGTCTGGTTCTGCTGCGTCATGGCCAGACTGTGTGGAGCGAATCGGGCCAGCATACTGGCCGCACCAATATTCCGTTGACCGATACCGGTTGCGAGCAGGCCCGTGCGGCGGGCGAGCGTCTTCGTGAGGTGTTCCCTAAAGGGTTCGAGCCGGGCTGCATGTTCGCAAGTCCCCTGCGCCGCGCCCAGCAGACTGCGCAACTGGCTGGTTATGGCGATTTCAAAGTGCTTGACGAGATTGCGGAATGGGATTACGGCCGTGCCGAAGGGCGTACACGCCAGGAGGTGAGCGAGGCCGGTGGTTTTCAATGGGATGTATGGCGTGACGGTCCGCATTCTCTTCCCGAATCGTTGGAGGGCGACTGGGTTGAGACGTTACCAAGCGGTGAACAGGTTCCGGTGCACAATGGCCCGGGCGAGACGGTTGAGGAGGTTGCCGCGCGCACCCGTGATGCGATTGACGCGGTGATGCCGCTGCTCAATGCTGGTCATGACGTGCTGTTGGTGGCGCACGCGCATGTGTTGCGCATCCTTACTTCGCAGTGGCTGGACGTCGATCCGCATTTCGCGCGTTTGCTGCGCCTCGACACCGCGCATTATTGCGTGCTGAGCCAATATAAGGGAGACAACGTTATCGAGCATTGGAATTGCTAGGCGCATTGCGCTGGGCTGAACGTCGGTAGTTTGACATCGTTTACAAACTGCCGATGTCTTTTGTTGCCGTAAGGCGTCAAGTTTGCGATTTACTGCGATTGTTGCCGTATGATATGGAGGGTGTGTCGCAAACGGTTTCATAAAGATGATATGGTGAAAACCGTTGAAAATAAAGGTTTTTAAGAAAAACTTGCGATCGTAAAAACACTCTAAAAATGGTTTTATCTGCTTACGTTTGCAAAAAAGTGAGAAATGCGGCACAATAGTGCATGTCAGGAATCGTGAGGAAGCGATTTCACAGGATGTTGACCAGCGGGGTGCTGGGAAACAGGAATGGAAGAGAAAGGTTCGATGATGAATCGTACTATCAAGGCAGCAGTTGGAATGGTCGCCATTGCGGCAATGTCCGTAGGCACGTTGGGCGCTTGTGGATCGAGCTCCAGCTCCGACGACGGCAAGGGCAAGGTCTACTACCTGAACTTCAAGCCGGAATCCAGCGACGAATGGAAGGAGCTGGCCAAGGATTACACCAAGGAAACCGGTGTCCAGGTCAAGGTCCAGACCGCTGCCTCCGGCACCTACGAGCAGACTCTGAAGTCCGAAATTGCCAAGTCCGAGGCCCCGACCCTGTTCCAGGTCAACGGTCCGGTCGGCTATCAGAACTGGAAATCCTACACTGATGACATGACGGACACTGAGCCGTACAAGCAGCTCATCAACAAGGACGTCGCCCTCAAGGATGGGAGCAAGGTCGTTGGCGTTCCATACGCTATGGAGACCTATGGCCTGATTTACAACAAGGATCTGCTGGCCAAGTACATCGCCACCGATGGCGCCAAGATCAAGGACGTCAAGGATATCGACAACTTCGACACCCTGAAGGCCGTGGCTGATGACATCCAGGCCAAGAAGGACCAGCTCGGAGTCAAGGGCGCATTCACCTCCGCTGGTTTCGATTCCAGCTCCGATTGGCGTTTTAAGACCCATCTGGCCAACCTACCGCTGTACTACGAGTTCAAGGATGACAACGTCACCAAGCAGCCGGAGACCATCAAGGGCACCTACCTGCCGGAGTTTAAGAACATCTTCGACCTGTACCTGAAGGATTCCACCACCGAACCGACCCAGCTGAGCTCCAAGACCGGTGATGACGCCACCTCCGAGTTCTCCCTCGGCGAGGCCGTGTTCTACCAGAACGGCACCTGGGCATGGACCGATCTGCAGAAGAATGGCATGAAAGCCGAGTCCATCGGCATGATCCCGATTTACACCGGCGCCAAGGGCGAGGAGAATCAGGGTCTGGCCACTGGCTCCGAAAACTACTGGTGCATTAACTCCAAGGCTTCCGATGCTGACAAGAAGGCCACCAAGGACTTCCTGAAGTGGGTCGTCACCAGCAAGACCGGCATCGATTCCCTGTCCAGCGCCATGGGCTTCACCACCCCGTTCAAGTCCTTCAACGATGTCAAGTCCGACAATCCGCTGGTTCAGGCCGCTGTTGAAGATCAGAACTCCGACAAGACCGCAGTCTCCTGGAACTTCACCATGATGCCGTCCGAAGAGTGGAAGAACAAGCTTGGTTCCGCCCTCCTTGAGTACGCTCAGGGCACCGGCGACTGGGATGCCGTCAAGACCGCATTCGTGGACGGTTGGAAGACCGAGTACGATGCCGCTCACTGATCTCGCATCAGCAGGCTGACGAAATTCAGCCAATCCGGCAAAAGCGAAATCCAACAAACGACATGTATTGCGAATACGGTTCGAACATCGCGTAGCGCGGCTGTTGCGATCGCAATCAGCATGTCAATCGAATAACTCAATAACCGAAAACGACGAGCTGCAATCGGAAGTCTTCCTTTCCTGATTGCAGCTCTTTTTTTTATTAAAAAGATGACGGCGAACCAGGGAACACGCCGTGTGTGGCGGGATTGCGCCGCAGTAATGAAAGCGCTATCATTTTAACAACAAACAGAGAAGATGTTGATTTAAAAATGTTCTTATCTGCAGTTTAGGAAAATGTAACCGCTGTCATTTTGCGACGATGCGAACGAAAGTGAAAACATATGATGCAACAAGAAATTGATACTGCCGATCCGGCGTTGTGGTGGAAGCAGGCCGTGGTCTACCAGGTGTACCCGCGCTCCTTCAAGGACTCCCGTGGTTCTGGCCTGGGTAGCATCGCCGGCGTCACCGAGAAGATCGACTATCTCGCCGAACTCGGTGTGGATGCCATCTGGCTGAGCCCGTTCTACCCGTCCCAGCTCGCCGATGGCGGCTACGACGTGGATGACTACCGCAACGTTGACCCGAAGCTCGGCACCATGGACGACTTCGACGAGCTCTCCAGGGCCGCCCACGAGCGGGGCATCAAGGTTGTGGTCGACATCGTGCCGAATCACAGCTCCAACCTGCACGAATGGTTCAAGGCCGCCCTTGCCGCCGCCCCCGGCTCCCCGGAGCGCGACCTCTACATCTTCCGCAACGGCAAGGGGGCGAACGGCGACCAGCCGCCGACTGATTGGATCGCAAGCTTCGGTGGCCCTGCGTGGACGCGCGTGCCCGACGGTCAGTGGTACCTGCACATGTTCACCAAGGAGCAGCCCGACTGGAACTGGAAGAACCCCGAGGTGCGCGCCGACTTCCTCAAGACGCTGCGTTTCTGGCTCGACCATGGCGCGGACGGCTTCCGCGTGGACGTGGCGCACGGCCTCGCCAAGGACCTCGACCGCGACGATCTCGAAAGCTACAAGATCTGCGAGCATCTGCTTCCCTCGGATGGGTCGCACCCGTTGTATGACCGCGACGAAGTGCACGACATCTACCGTGAGTGGCGCAAGGTGTTCAACGAGTATAATCCGCCGGCATTCGCCGTGGCCGAAGCGTGGGTCAATCCGGATCGACAGCATCTGTACGCATCGACCGAAGAGCTCGGACAGGTGTTCAACTTCGAATTCGCCAAGAAGGATTGGATTCGCGACGACATGCATCTGGCCATCGAGGAAGGCTTGGAAAGCGCGGAGCGTTCCGGTTCCTCGGCAACCTGGGTGATGAGCAACCACGACGTGATCCGTCATGCCAGCCGTTATGGATTGCCGCAGGTTCCAGCCTTGTCGCATCATCAGCTGGCCAAGGATTGGCTGCTGCGTGACGGTACCACCTATGAGGAGAACCGCGAACTTGGCGCCAAACGTGCTCGTGCCGCGATTCTTATGGAACTTGCCTTGCCAGGCTCCACCTACATTTATCAGGGTGAGGAACTGGGACTGCCGGAAGTCGCGGATATTCCCTGGGATGAGCTGGAGGATCCCACCGCATTCAACAGCGTGCGCGAGCAAATCGAAAAGGGCCGTGACGGCTGCCGCGTGCCGCTGCCTTGGATTGCTGCCGATGCGCCGAAGCTTGATAATCCCGATGACGAATTCGGCCACGATGGTTCCTTCGGTTTCTCTCCTGCGGGCGCCGAGCATGATCCGCACCTGCCACAGCCGAAATGGTATAAGGATTACGCCGTCGACGTGGAGGACGCCGACCCGAATTCCATGCTGAACCTGTACCGCAAGGCATTGTCACTGAGACATAATCTGATGCCGCAAGACACCGAGCTGCAGTGGCTGGACGAAGATCGTCCATCCGACGTGCGGGACGGCGCTGATGAGCAGCGTGGCGGCGTCATCGCCTACCGTCGTTCCAATGGCTGGGCAAGCGTCACCAATTTCGGCGAACAGCCGGTTGAACTGCCGCAAGGCGAAGTCATCCTCGTGTCGGACGCACTCACTGCGGACGGGCGTTTGCCGCAAGACACCACCGTTTGGCTCCAGCTGTAGGTGCGTGGCTTTACTGCTCCGGATCAGCGGCGGCAGGATGACGCGGCCGCGGCGTTTATCGAATGCGCCCCGGCCGCTTTCGCGTGTTCCGGGAGTGTTGCGTTCGATGGATCGTCGCTGTATGGCTTGCGGCGGCTTGCGTTGTTATCGGTTTATTCCACTGCCGACGCGGCGCCGGTGTCGATGCGACTTGTGGTGTTGCGCAATACCAGCAAAGGATTCTGCAGTTCATGCGGATGCTCCAGAGGTTCGTTGTGCAGGAGTTGCAGGACTTTTCTGCCGGCTATGCGCCCCAGTTCAATCGGCTCCTGACGAATGGTGGAAAGGTCCGCCGCCTGTGCGATTTCGGCGTCGTCGAAGCCGAGCACCGAGATATCTTCCGGCACGTTCAACTGCTGCTTGCGTAGTTCTTTGACTAGTGCGATGGCGACTTGGTCGGTTTCCACGCAGACGGCGGTGGGGCGTTCCGGAAGGGACAGCAGCTTCGCGGTCAGTTGCGAGGCGAGGTCGGATTTGCTTAGCGGCGCATCATGCGCGTCGGCCGTGAGCAGGCTGAACGTGACTCCATCGGCAGCGTTGGCTTGCGCGGCGTCCGCGAATGCCTTGGTGCGCTGGCTGGTGTTGTAGATCATGTCGGTCGGAATGTAGTCGCTGCAGAACGCGATATTGGTATGCCCCAAGGAGCGCAGCAGTCGCACGGCCATGGTCATCGCGCTGTAGTTGTCGATGCTGATGGAGGCGTCGAAATAGCCTGATTCCGCAGGGACGTTGACGCCTACCGTTGGCAGGTCAATGGCTTGGAGCTTGTCGTGCATGGCGGGCATGAGCTGGAATGAGGAGATGATGATGGCGTCCGAGTTGCGGCTTTTTGGCAGCTGGGAGAAAAACCGGTCCAGTTCGCTGCGGTCGGTGATAAAGGTCGGCGTGACGTCATAGCCGAATGGCGCGAGCTCCTCATAGGCTCCTTGGAGCACTCCGGAATTGAACCACTCGTTGAGCTTGCCCGAAACTAAGAGGATGACGCGCATGGTTTTTCCGGATGCCAGTGCGGAAGCGCTTTTTGAGAGTGTGAAGTTGAGCTGATCCGCCGCCTGCTGGACTTTGCTGCGGGTTGCTTCCGTAACGTTGGCCGCGCCACGGAGCGCTCTGGAAACGGTGGCTTGTGACACTCCTGCCAACTTGGCCACGTTGGCGATGGTCGGTTTGGCCATGTGTATCCTTTGATGAAAATGGTTAACGCTTCCATGATACTAAAAGCCCTGATTTGCGACGAAAACACGCTGTAGATTGATGGATTTGTACGATAGAAATGAAAGCGCTGTCACGAAGTGGTGAAAGCGACATGACGGCAAACAATGGACGGTATGCGAACGGTACGCGTTCGAAACGTCTACTGACGGTGGCGCGCCGTTGTGGAACGTACGATCAGCTGTGCCGGGAACGTTTTGAACGGCTGCTCCAGCTGGCGTTCCTCAATCAGGTCGAGCGTCATGCGGGCCGCTTCCTGCGCCATTTCGACGGGCTTCTGGCGCACGGTGGTCAGTCCGAGGTCGCGCGCGTAGACGCTATCGTCGTAGCCGATGATGGAAATGTCGTTCGGTACGGTGATTCCGTTGCGTTCCAGCTGGAACAGCAGCGGCACGGCGATGCCATCTTCCTGGCAGGCGATCGCGGTCGGCATGTGGTCGAGGCTGAGCAGTTGCGTCGCGACTTTGCTGATGTTGTTCTTGCTTTCGTCGGTAACGAGCACGCGCGGCGTGACGCCGTTCTCTTCGCAGCAGGCCATGAACGATTCGAAACGCCCCTGCACGCTGAAGTGGAGCGTCACTTCGCGGTCGGTGCGAATGTAGACGATATCGCGGTGGCCGAGAGTCATGAGATGGCGTGCGGCAAGCTCGGATCCCTGCTTGTCGTCGATGCGCACGGCCGCGCTAAAACCGCGCTCTTCCGGCAGGCTCGAGTTAATGCCGATGATCGGCACGTTGACGGACTTGAGCTGATCGATCTCATTGGCGTCGATGTCGAAGGAAATGACGATCACCGCGTCGACATTGCGGCGCACCGGCAGCATGTCGAAGAACTCGCGGCGCTCCTCGATGCTCGACATCTGGTAGATGGAGATGTCGTAGCCTTCATTATGGAAGATCTCGTTGAGTCCTTCGATGATGGATGAGCTGAACCACAGGTTGATCCTGCCGGAAACCAGCACCGCGATGCGTAACGCGCGGCCGGTTTTCAACGCGGCTGCGGAACGTGAGATGGAGAAGTTCAGTTCGTCGGCTGCTTTCATCACTTTGTCTCGGGTGGCTTTCGACACGAGGTCGGGGCGCGTGAACGAACGCGAAACCGTCGAAATGGATACGTGTGCAAGCCGCGCTACATCTTGAATACTGCTTTTCATATTTTTCCTTGTGACTGCGTACGTTCCAGCATACTGTATTGCAACATTTCTGCAATACGTGCATTACAAACGTTTTCATCATAGCAGGAAAAGTGTGGAAGTGCTTGATATTGCAACAATTTTAGAAGGTTGCAAAATATGACAACGTTGGTAAAATCTCATCTTGAGACATGCGAAAATGACAACGTTTGACATTTTGTGTCATGCCGTTTATCATGACGAATGTAAGCACCGGAAAGGTGGAGAACAGAGCAGTGATCCGCTGATTCGGCTAAAAAGCAGGATTCCGCACCACGTTGACGCGGTGCTCGGAATGGAGAAGGAAGAAAGCAGGCAAGCTATGATCAGCATGGCTGGCAAGGCGATACGCAAATGGTGGGCACTGTTCGCGCTGCCGACGTTCGCCGCATTTATTATTGGATTTGTCGTTCCATTCATCATGGGCGTCTATCTGAGCTTTTGCAAGTTCACTACGGTTACCGACGCTGAATTTGTAGGGCTTAAGAACTACACCCGCGCACTGCAGGATAAGGAATTCCTTCGCGCGCTGGGCTTCTCTACGTTGCTGACTATCGTTACCACGATTGTGATCAACGTGGTCGCGTTCTTCATCGCGTACATGCTTACCAAGGCGATCAAGGGATCGAACATTTTCCGTTCGGTGTTCTTCATGCCGAACCTGATTGGTGGCATCATTCTGGGCTACATTTGGATGCTGCTGCTCAACGGCATTCTCGCGCACTGGGCGCGCTCGCTGACCTATAGCGCAACGTATGGCTTCTGGGGTCTGGTCGTGCTGGTGTGTTGGCAGCAGATTGGCTACATGATGATCATCTACATCGCCGGCATGCAGTCGCTGCCGACCGACGTGCTCGAAGCGGCTTCCGTGGATGGCGCGAATGGCACGCAGACCATGTTCAAGATCATCATTCCGCTGATGATGCCGTCGATCACCGTGTGCTCGTTCTTGTGCGTTACCAACGGTTTCAAGCTCTATGACCAGAACCTCGCATTGACGAACGGCGCTCCGTCGAACATGTCTGAAGGCCTTGCGCTGAATATCACCCGTACCTTCTATGGCCGTGTCGGCTGGGAAGGTGTTGGACAGGCCAAGGCAGTGCTGTTCTTTGTGCTTGTCGCGATTGTTGCGCTGATTCAGAATAAGCTGACGACTTCCAAGGAGGTGGAAGCATGATTTCCGGAGAAAAGGTCAAGCACGGCGGATTGTGGACCGTACTGTTTTCCTTGGTGTCGCTGGCATGGGTTTTCCCGATCGTGCTGGTGATTATCAACTCCTTCAAGCAGAAGGCGTACATTTCGCGTAACGCGTTCTCCATTCCGACCGGCAAGGCGTTCGTTGGATTGGAAAACTATACCCGTGGCATTGAAACCACGAATTTCTTCGCCAGCTTCGGTTGGACCCTGCTGATCACGGTCGGCTCGGTGTTTTTGATCCTGGTGTGCACTTCGATGTGCGCATGGTGGATCGTGCGTGTGAACAATTGGGTTGCGAAGCTGCTGTACACGTTGTTCCTGTTCAACATGATCGTGCCGTTCCAGATGGTGATGTTCACGCTTTCGAAGCTTGCTGACACGCTGAAGCTCAACACTCCGTGGGGTTTGTGCATTATGTATTTGGGATTCGGTGCAGGCTTGGCCGTGTTCATTTTCACCGGTGTGATCAAGGGCATTCCGCAGTCGTTGGAAGAGTCCGCGATGATTGATGGCGCTTCCGTGCCCCGTATTTTCTTCCAGATCGTAGTGCCGATCATGAAGCCGTCGATCGTGTCTGTTGCGATTCTGCAGGCAATGTGGATTTGGAACGACTACCTGCTGCCGTACCTGACGCTCGACTTGGGCAAGTACAAGACCATTTCCGTGGCCATTCAGTACCTCAAGGGCGGTTATGGTTCCGTTGATATGGGTGCCATGATGGCCTGCCTGGTGATGGCCATCATCCCGATCATTGTCTTCTATCTCATTTGCCAGAAGCACATCGTCAAGGGTGTAATGGCTGGTGCAGTCAAGGGATGATCGAAGATCATCCACGGAAAAACTCCACGGCCTCGCAAAGAAAGAACCCGAACGAGAGAAATCTCGTTCGGGTTCTTTCATATCCGAATCAGAAAACTACTTCATATATTTGCGGAACACGTGCTCGAAAATCGGTACGTGAATCATAATCATGGTGCCGTAACCCAAAACGAGTAGCAGGAACAGGCCTTGCGGCATGTAAAACCAGCTGCCGACCAAAAGCGCGATGTAAATCGCGTCGATGGCAGCCATGCCGAGCGTGTGCCCGATATTGCTCACGCCGAATACGAAGGCGTTGCCGAGCGTGCGCCAGAACGAGTTTTCGAAGCGTGACTGCAATGCCCAGATCCATTCGAATCCGATGACCCATACGATGCTCAACGCGAATTTCGGAATCAGCAGCGGCGTGATTTGCAGCACGATCCATGAGTACACGCTGATCGCCCCTGCAATGCCGAAAATCAGCCAATAGCCGGTTGCTTTTACGAAGTTTGACCGGAATGCGGCGAAATAATTGCGGGTGACGGTGCCTTCGCCTGCGAGCGAGCGTCGTGCCGCATCGTGACCGGCGGTCAAGGCCGCGCCGATGGTGATGATCGGAATGCTGGTGACCAACATGAGGATGTTGATCCAAATCGCATCGACGGCGTCGCTGAGGCCGCGCATAAAGCCGGAGTCGGGTGATAGGAACTTCATGCGCACCAGTCTACTCGGCAGCACGGCAATCGTTGTCATACATAAAACCGTTTAGCGCATACTATTTCTTGCAAAAAACTCCGGTTATCGTTGTCATTGAACGGAGAATTGAATGCAGATAAAGAAAAGTCCCGTCAAATATTTCGTTTGACGGGACTGTGTGGTGTTGTATGAGGAAATCTTACTTTCGGGAAATCACCATCGGAGGAAGCTTACTTTTCGCCGTTCATAATGGCGGAAAGTGACTTCACGCGCGGCAAGTCGAACACTTCGTCGGTGTGTACCGCCTTGTGATCGGGGCCTGCCAGCGGCACGCGCCAGTTGCAGTATTCGCTGGACGTGCCCGGCTGGTTCTGCGCGCGGGTTTCGCCGACGCCGTCCACCAGTGCTGCCTGCAGAAGCACGGATGGCGAGCAGAGCAGCATTTTGTGCATCGCTTCGACGATTTCCTGAATATGATTGTCGACGTCCGCGGCGATTTCCGGCGTGATCAGTTCGCTCTCGACCAGTCGGTCAAGCATGGCCTGACGTTCCGCGGTTGCGGAAGCCTGAAATTCCTCGACCGGACCGGTAAGCAAGTGCAGCTGCTCACGCAGCTTTACATGCTCGAACTGCAGGTAGCCTGCGGTTGGCGGCAGATCGTGCGTGGTGACGGAAGCCAGCGCATACTCGCGGTAGTCGGCCGGGTCGGCGTACGGATCGCCGGCGTTGGGGGAGTCGTCCACGCGGGCGAACCATTCCACCATGCAGCCGAGCAGGCCGTGTTCGGTGAGCACGGTGCGCACGTAATCGGGCACGGTGCCGAGATCTTCGCCCACTACTAGGCCGTTCGCGCGGGAGGCTTCAATCGTGAGGATCGCGATCATCGCCTCATAGTCGTACGTGACGTACGCGCCGCCTTGTGCGCCTTCGCCCTGCGGAATCCACCATAGGCGAAACAGGCCAAGCACATGGTCGATGCGCACTGCGCCCGCGTGCGAGAACATGTTGTGCACCATTTCGCGATACACGCCGTAACCGGTTTTGGCGAGATAATTCGGATTGAACGGCGGCTGACCCCAATCCTGGCCCTGCTGGTTGTAGAAGTCCGGCGGGCAGCCCACGGTGACACTGCCGACGGCGAAACGTTCCGGATTCCACCACACGTCGGCGCCCAGCGAATGCACGCCCACGGCCATGTCTTGCATGAGGCCCAATGCCATGCCGCTTTCGCGTGCGGCGGTCTGTGCGGCGGTCACCTGTTCGTCGGCGATCCACTGCAGCCAGCATTCGAAGTCAACCATATCGGCATGATCACGCATGAGTTCGGCCACTTCCGGCGAATCACGGTTCGTCTCCGCAAACCATGTACCCTCCCACGGAGCGCCCCACACCTGGAATGCCACCGACCATGCGGCGAATGCGCGCAGATCGGGGCCGGCCGCTTCCTTGAACGCTTCGAACGCGGCCTGGCGTTCGGTGGAACGTGGCACCTTAAACACGAGTTGCAGTGCCTGGCGCTTGTGCCACCATGCGGAGTTGATGTCGAGTTCGTCGGCGTTGTCGTTGTCGGGAGCCACTTCGGCGTGCAGACGCTCGACCTCGGCCTTCGCCTCCTCGTCAAGCCCTGCATATTCCTCAATATCCTGCGGGCGAATGTATGTGACGTTCATGAATCGGCGTGATTCCGGCAGGTACGGCGACGGTTCGAGCGGCTCGACCGGTGCGGTCGCGTGAATCGGGTTGATGAGCATGAAGTCAGCATGCGACTTTTCGGCGGCGTCGGTGAGCAGCAGCTTCAGATCGCTATAATCGCCCACGCCCCACGATTCAGCGGAGCGGATGGAATACATTTGAGCCATCCAGCCCCAACGCTGCTTTTCGACGATCGCCGGCGGCAGGGGTATGCGTGCCGGGGCGCAGATCAGTCGTGCCTCGCCGTGCAGTGGTCCCGCGTTGACGCGCAGCGTGTGGTAGCCGGCGGGAATGTCGTCGGGCAGGGTGAGCGTAAGCGAGCCGTCGGCCTGTGGGATCAGGTACATGCACAGGTTGCCCTCGTACTGCGTGCCGTCTTCGAGTAGCAGGCGCAGCGTCACGTCATGGCCTTTTGCGCGGATTGGCGTGGCTGACTCCTTGCCGATGAACTTCACGATGGTCGGTTCCACGAGCGTGTCTGCAATGCGCTGCTTGGTGAGTTCGTACGATGTTTCGATCGCCTCGTCGCTGGACGCGTCCACGCCGAGCGCCGCAAGCACGGAGACAAGCACTTCGTCGCGGATTTCCACGTAGGTGCCGAGCTGGTCGATATACGACGTTGAGATGCCGTTGAGTTTGGCGAGTTGGATAAGCGGTCGTGTGATGCGTTCCGCGCTTTCGGTTTGTTGGGTTTCCGTCATAGGTTCCTTCTTCCCTGGACCGTTGGTGGCCAATCATGCTGCATTGCCGCGCGATTGGCGCGCTTCGGTGCGTATGTCAATCGTTCTGCTATGTACTGTAGCATATGATGACATCGTTTTCAATAGGCGTGTTATTAGGTGCAAACGTTGCTGTATTGCGATTTATTGACTGTTTTGCAGATGGGAAACAAGGAAAAATGCTTTTTCTGTTTGACTATCGTTTGCAGGGTGTTTGAAAGCGGATATGACTGCCGTTTCTGCCGTCGTCGCCGCTGTCTCCGGAGTGCGATAGCGATGCTGCCGTGGTGGTGCGGCATGGGTTCGTCTACGGGCGCGTCTGCATCGAACATCAGTGCGGGGAATGGCGATTATCCGATCGTGATGTCGCATACGTTTGCAATCTGGCGGTTGCGGTAACCTCGTACATAACGCATGTAACGTATTGGTTTGCAATGGCGGCGGCTGCAAAGTGGCAATCGCTGCCGCCGATAGAGCGGCGACGATGCCGACGAAAGGACCTGTTATGGAAAACGTGACGTATACCCCTAAATATGAGGTTGTGTTCTTCGATTTGTATGGAACGCTTATCGACATACGTGCCGACGAACAGTGCGACGCGGCCTGGCAGGCCTTGTATGACGCCGCTTGCGAATTGGGTGCGCAATACGATTCGGTCGAGGTGCTGCGTGAACGTTTCGAAAAACTTGAGGCGCGCGAAATGGTGCATCAGTCGAATCGTGCCATCGTTCGCAATGGGTGGGACGAGTTCGACGTGCTACCTGTGTACCGCTCGCTGCTCATGAATCGCAGCGACGAGGCGGAACGCTTGCTGGCATTGCCGCAGGCCGCTCAAAAGGCCGCATGGGCGTTCCGTCAGGGCAGTACCAGTATGATTCGTCTGTATCCTGGGGCGCTGGAAATGATCGAAAAACTGCAGGAAGCCGGCATTGTCGTGGCGCTGCTGAGCAACGCGCAATCCTGCTACGCCCGTGCCGAACTGGAAATGACGGGACTTGCCGGCGTGCTTGACGACGTGATCATCTCCAGCGAGGAGAAGATCCGCAAGCCCGCGCGCGACTTGTACATGCTGGCGCTCGACCGCGAATTCGTGACCGCCAAGCATGCGCTGATGGTGGGCAATGACGAGCAGAACGATATTGTTGGTGCTCGCACCGCGGGCATTGACGGCGTGTATTTCCGTACGGAGATTTCGCCGGCAGATGATCCGGAAACGTCGAGTTATGCGGTGCGTTCGTTTACCGGCGCCGATTATGAGGGATTGCTGGATTACGTGCTGAACGCTTGATCTTGCGCGGTGCGTAATTACGTAATTATATGAATCATATGCATATTGCATGATCTAAAGATTCTGCTTTTCCCGAGCATCCAGTCGGTGGCATTGGCGACAGTCGCGTCATCACCTTTTCTTTTATCTCTTCTTGCTTTTTCGCAATGCGCCGGGTTTGCGACGCTGAAATGTGCGGGAATGTATTATCGCAACTATCGCAAGAAGGAAGAAATGCGATGGTAGGGGAGAGATGAAGAAATCGGATATTTCACATGAAAAAAGCGGGCAGTCGAATGCACAACCGAGCGGGCAGATGAGTGGGTGGTTCAGCAAGAAAGCGGATCGATTATTTGGCGCGGATCCTGCGGGACTCGACGAATCCGTGCGAGGCATTGTAGTGCTGGTGATCGTCGGCGTGGCAGTGGGGCTGCTATCCGGCATGTTCGGCATTGGTGGCGGCACGGTGATTGTGCCCGCGCTGGTATGGCTGGGGCTGTCTCAGCGCAACGCGGCTGCCACATCCATGCTGGCGATTGTGCCGACCGCGATTTCCGGCGTCATTTCTTACGCAACTTGCGGAGATGTGGACTGGCTCGCCGCGCTGCTGCTGTTTTGCGGCATGTTCGTAGGCGGGCAGGTCGGCAGTTGGCTGCTCTCACGGTTGCCGGAATTGGCGTTGCGGTGGATTTTCGTAGTGTTCCTCGTGTTTGTGGTGGCCAATCAGATTAGTTTCGTACCGTCGCGCGACCACCAGATCACTATGACAGTGGTAACTGGCATTTGCTTGGTGCTACTGGGCGTGGTGATTGGCACGTTGGCGGGATTGTTGGGTATTGGTGGTGGCGCGCTGGCGGTGCCGGCGTTGTCGGTTCTGTTCGGTGCATCCGACCTGATCGCGCGCGGCACCTCGCTGCTGGCCATGTTCCCGAATTCGATCACGACCAGCGCGGCAAACCTGAAACGCAAGCTGGTGCATGTAAAGGCCGCGCTGGTTATTGGCTTGGTGGCTGCCGTTACCGCGCCATTCGGTACGTGGATAGCGGGCGTAGTCTCACCACGCGTCGGCTCGATTCTGTTCGCATGCTACCTGTGCGTGCTCCTGATTCGCTCGATATTCGTAGCCGTAAAAGCCGCCCGATCCGTCCACGCTTCCGCTTGACCGTCAGCACATCATGCGACAAAAGCATGAGTCATGATTCAGTTTTAAGGGTGAATATTGGGGATGATGGTTGGAGGGAAGGGAATTTGAGATAAGTGTTCACTTTGTAAAGACGAGAGTTCACGTTTCGTTCGTCTAAAACGCCTCGGAAGTTGGTTTGCGAAATCTAGCGTGGAGATCGCAATACAGCACAGGCTAAAGAAAGAAGAAAAAGATGAACAATCGAAGGGCTCTCAAAGGAGCGATTGCAGCAATCGCTTCCGCTGCAACGCTCGGTGTGCTCGCGGCACCGGCGCTCGCCAACGAAACTTCCACTTACAATCTGAACGGCAAGTCCGTTGTGGAACTGGCTCAGCACGGCGGCGCACAGCGCATTGCAGCCATCGGCAACGGCACCGCCAAGAACGTCATCCTGTTCATCGGTGACGGCATGGGCGATTCCGAAATCACCGTCGCCCGCGATTATCTCAAGGGTGCAAACGGCCACTTCGAAGGCCTCGACGCAGTCGGCCAGCCGGCAGAGCTCGGCGACACCAATGCCGGCACCGGCCAGTACACCACCTTCTCGCTGGGCGGCAACAGCGGCGACAGCGCGGTCGGCAAGGATGACAAGGGCAACCTCAACGCCAATCCGAATCCGGGCAAGCTCACCGAAGTGACCGATTCCTCCGCATCCGGCTCCGCATGGGCAACCGGTACCAAGACCTACAATAACGCCGTGGACGTTGACGTGTACGGCAACCCGCAGCTCAATCTGTTCGAACTCGCCAAGGCGGCAGGCAAGGCCACCGGCAATGTGACCACCGCCGAAATCCAGGACGCCACCCCGGCCGTGCTCGAATCGCACTCCACCGAGCGTGGCTGCTACGGTCCGCAAGGCAAGACCGACGGTTCCTCTAATGATGCTGCGAAACGTTGCCTCGTGAATCAGCTCAAGGAGAACGGCGGCATCGGTTCCATTTCCGAGCAGTTGCTCGATACCCGCGCCGACGTGACCATCGGCGGCGGTTCCAAGTACTTCCGCCAGACCGTTCAGGGCGGCGAATACGCTGGCAAGACCGTGTGGGAGCAGGCCAAGGAAATGGGCTACCAGACCGTCGAGAACGATCCGGCTGCCATGAACGCGCTCGAATACAAGGAAGGCCAGCCGGTGCTCGCCCTGATGAGCGACGGCAACATGCCTACCAAGTTCAACCCATCCAAGGCCACCGCCAAGGACCCGGCCAAAGACGCCAACCCGACCGTATGCACTCCGAACGCCGACTGGCTCGGCAACCAGGGCTCCTCGCTCGCTGACATGACCAAGAAGGCGCTCGATCTGCTCGAAGCCAACCCGGCCGGCAACACAAACGGCTACTTCCTGCAGGTTGAAGGCGCTTCCATCGACAAGCAGGATCACGCAGGCAACGCTTGCGGCCAGATCGGTGAAACCGACGATTTCGATCAGGCCATCGCCTACGCCATGAAGAACGTTGATCTGAGCAACACCCTCGTGATCGTTACCGCCGACCACGCCCACACCTCCCAGATCCTCAACGCTCAGCCGGCTTACGCGCTCTCCACCGTGCTCAAGACCGCTGACGGAAACAACATGGTCGTCTCCTACGGCACCGCTGAAGCTGACTCCCGTGACGAGGACGGCGGCTACAACGGTGGCGACATGGCTCACACCGGCACCCAACTGCGCATCGCCGCTTCCGGCCCTGGCGCTCAGCGCGTGATTGGTCTGACCGACCAGACCGACAACTTCTACACCATCGCCAACACCCTCGGCCTTGCCTCCACCTCCGATGCTCAGCAGTCGCTCTCCAACGACGCCAAGACCGAAGTCAAGCTCACCGATGGCAAGTATGTGGCCGAATCCACCGGATTCAACGGCGACGCAGTGCTCTCTTACGAGCTCAAGGACAAGTCCGGCAACGTGGTCGCCGCTTCCGACAGCTCCACTCCGGTCTCCGGCGTGCGCGTCAAGACCGCTCAGACCACCGGCATCATGCTCGACAAGGTCACCGAAGGCAACGAGTACACGCTCACCGTCACCGGCCGCCAGTCTGGCAAGACCGTGACCGCCGACTTCCAGGCTCCGGCCCGCGATTCCTCAGATGAGAAGCCGGGCGACGGTAAGAATGACGTGATCGCTTCCGGCAAGGTGAACAACAATCCGAAGTCCGGCGTGCTCGGCAACACTGGTTCCGCGATCTCCATCGTCGCACTTGCGATCGCCATGCTGGCCGCAATCGCGATGATTGTCAAGACCACCAAGATCAGCCGCTGAAAATCTGAAGTGGTCTGAAGATCGCAGCTGAAGATCATAACTGAAGATTGAAAAACTGAAGATCGCAGATTGGATCCGGATCGCACACATCACAGTGTGGTCCGGATTTTTATCTGCGTTTTTCGATTGCTTTCGATGACGATCGAACCTTGAAATCGTGTCTTGAGATTGCGCTTAAGATTGCACCCGGCAAAAAGTTGAGCGAAGAGAGCTCAACTTTTTTGTAGATTTGGGAATAATCGCTTGCGATTCAAAGTTGAGTGGTGTAGGCTCAAGTTTTGGAAAGTCCGAGAGACGGCAAACCGAAACTCGGGCGAAAGAACGAACAGAACAGAAAACGCATAGCGAACCTATCTACAAAGGAGACAAGTTATGGGACGCGCAGTTGGCATCGATTTGGGTACTACTAATTCCTGCATCGCAACTCTTGAAGGTGGCCAGCCCACCGTTATCGTAAACGCTGAAGGCGCTCGCACTACGCCGTCCGTCGTGGCATTCAGTAAGTCCGGTGAAATCCTTGTCGGCGAAGTTGCCAAGCGTCAGGCCGTGACTAACGTCGACCGCACCATCAGCTCCGTCAAGCGCCACATGGGCACCGACTGGACCGTTGAAATCGACGGCAAGAAGTGGACTCCGCAGGAGATTTCCGCACAGGTGCTGATGAAGCTGAAGCGCGATGCCGAAGCCTACCTCGGCGAGCCGGTCACCGACGCCGTGATCACCTGCCCGGCATACTTCAACGACGCTCAGCGTCAGGCCACCAAGGACGCCGGCACCATCGCAGGCCTGAACGTTCTGCGTATCATCAACGAGCCGACCGCGGCCGCACTGGCTTATGGCCTCGAAAAGGGCAAGGAAGACGAAACCATTCTGGTCTTCGACCTCGGTGGCGGCACTTTCGATGTGTCCCTGCTGGAGATCGGCAAGGATGACGACGGCTTCTCCACCATTCAGGTGCAGGCCACCAACGGCGACAACCACCTGGGCGGCGACGATTGGGATCAGAAGATCATCGACTGGCTCGTCGGCGAAGTCAAGAATAAGTACGGCATCGACCTGAGCAAGGACAAGATTGCCTTGCAGCGCCTGAAGGAAGCTGCAGAACAGGCCAAGAAGGAGCTGAGCTCCTCTTCGAGCACCTCCATCTCCATGCAGTACCTGGCCATGACCCCTGACGGCACTCCGGTGCACCTGGACGAAACCCTGACCCGCGCCCACTTCGAGAGCATGACCTCCGACCTGCTGGGCCGCTGCCGCACCCCGTTCAACAACGTGCTGCACGACGCTGGCATCGGTGTTTCCGACATCGACCACGTGGTGCTCGTCGGCGGTTCCACCCGTATGCCGGCCGTCAAGGAGCTCGTTAAGGAGCTCACCGGCGGTAAGGAAGCCAACCAGTCCGTGAACCCGGATGAAGTCGTGGCAGTCGGCGCAGCCGTGCAGTCCGGCGTCATCAAGGGCGACCGCAAGGACGTGCTGCTCATCGACGTGACCCCGCTGTCCCTCGGCATCGAAACCAAGGGTGGCATCATGACCAAGCTCATCGACCGTAACACCGCCATTCCGACCAAGCGTTCCGAAGTCTTCTCCACCGCTGAAGACAACCAGCCGTCCGTGCTTATTCAGGTTTACCAGGGTGAGCGTGAGTTCGCTCGCGACAACAAGCCGCTGGGCACCTTCGAACTGACCGGCATCGCTCCGGCTCCGCGTGGCGTTCCGCAGATTGAAGTCACCTTCGATATCGACGCCAACGGTATCGTGCACGTGTCTGCCAAGGACAAGGGCACTGGCAAAGAACAGTCCATGACCATCACCGGTGGTTCTGGTCTGGGCAAGGACGAGATCGACCGCATGGTCAAGGAAGCCGAAGCCCACGAAGCCGAAGACAAGAAGCGCAAGGAAGACGCCGAGACCCGCAATCAGGCTGAATCCTTCGCCTATCAGACCGAGAAGCTCGTCAATGACAATAAAGACAAGCTCTCCGACGATGTGGCCAAGGAAGTCACCGACAAGGTCAACGAGCTCAAGGAAGCCCTGAAGGGTGAGGACATTGAGAAGATCAAGTCCGCCCAGAGCGAGCTGATGACCTCCGCACAGAAGATCGGCCAGGCCCTCTACGCACAGCAGGGTGCCGCCGACGCTGCGGGCGCCGCTGGTGCCGCAGGTGCTGCCGGTTCCGCTCCCGCTGACGACGACGTGGTTGACGCCGAAGTCGTGGACGATGACGACAAGGACAACAAGTAATCATGTCCGACTTCAACAAGGACGACTATCTGAACGACCTGCCCGACATGGATAACCTGTCCGGGCAGGCCGGCCCTGCAGCCGGTGCATCGCAGGAGTCGCAGAGTAATGGCGATTCTGCAGCAACTGCATCTGCTGATTCCGTAGCTTCTGAAACTGCAGCAACGGCCGCGAATGCAGCATCTTCCGAATCGCAAGAAAACGGCGATACTGCGGATAGTGCAACGCAAGATGGTGAAGATACGCTGACTCCGCTTGGTCAGGCCAAGAAGGAAGCGGCGGAATATCTTGAAGCGCTCCAGCGCGAACGTGCAGAATTCATCAACTTCCGCAATCGTTCGCAGAAGGAACAGGAACGCTTCCGCCAGCACGGCATTATCGATGTGCTGACCGCGCTGCTGCCGGCACTTGATGACATCGATCGCATTCGCGAACACAGCGAAATGGACGAGTCCTTCAAGGCCGTTTCCACCAAAATCGACAAGGCGTTCGAGAAGTTCGGCGTCGAGAAGTTCGGTGAAAAAGGTGAGGATTTCGACCCGACCAAGCATGACGCGATCCTGCACAAGCCGGATCCGCAGGCCGAGAAGGAAACCGTCGACACTGTGGTGGAAGCCGGCTATCGCATTGGAGACCGCGTGATTCGCGCGGCTCGCGTGGTCGTAGCATCCCCGCAGAACTGAACGCAGTGACATCAGCAACCTCGTGAAAGGAGGCACATCATGGCTGAGAATGAATGGCTGAGCAAGGATTTCTACAAGGTCCTCGGTGTCTCCAAAGACGCCACGGACGATGAGATCACCAAAGCGTACCGCAAGCTGGCACGTAAGTACCATCCTGATCTGAACAAGACCAAGGAGGCCGAGGAGAAGTTCAAAGACATTTCCGAAGCGTACGACGTGCTCAGCAACAAAGACAGCCGTCAGAAGTACGACGCTATCCGCCAGTTCGGCATGGGTGGCGCGCGCTTCGCCGGCGGTTCCGGTGCCGGCGGATTCGATGCGGGGGCGTTCTCCGACATCTTCGGATCGATGTTCGGCGGTGGCGCTGGGGCTGGAGCGTATGGCGCGGGCGGCAATGGTTCGCGCATTCGCTTCCAGAGCGGCGGCAATCCGAATATCAACGATATTTTCTCGATGTTCGGTGGCGGCGCTGGCGCCGGAAGCCCTTACGGGGGTGGCTACGAGCAGGCTGCGCAACCGGAAGACGGCGAGGACCGCAACTCCAAGATCAACCTGACCTTCCGCCAGTCGGTCAAGGGGGCAACGGTTTCGCTGTCTGCCGATGGCAAGAAGTTCAAAACGCATGTTCCAGCAGGCGTGCATGACGGGCAGAAGATTCGCATTCCAGGCAAGGGTAAGCCGGGTCGTAACGGCGGTAAAAACGGTGACTTGTACCTGCAGATCAGCGTTGCCGAAGATCCTAAATTCAGCCTGCGCAAGCGTGACATCATCATGGATTTGCCAATCACCGTCGGCCAGGCCGTAGCGGGCGCGAAAGTGACTGCGAAAGACGTCGACGGCAACGAAATCACCTTTAAAGTGCCGGCGGGCTCATCCAGCGGCATGGAAGTGCGTATTTCCGGCAAAGGCGTAGCCAACAGGCAGGGCGACGGCGATCTGGTAGGGCGCGTGCAGATTTGCATCCCCGACAAGCCAAGCCTGAAAGTCAAGCATGCGGCGAAGGAATTCGACAAGGAGTGCGGCGACTTCGCTGACAAACTTGCCAAGGAGCGCTGATCGTCATGGCTCGCGCATCTCGGACCTCCCAAGCCCGCGCGGCACGGCAGGCCAAAATGCTGTACGACATGTGTGCGATGGCAATTGTGGCAGGCAGGGCCGATCTTGATGGAGCAGACGAAGTCGGTTTCGACATCGAACTGCCGATGTTCACGGTCGGCCGTGCCGGCGAACTCGCCAACGTACACCCCCAAACCCTTCGCCAATACGATCGGCTTGGGCTTGTGGTGCCGCAGCGCACGGATGGCGGTGCCCGCCGCTACTCGCTACGAGATATCGCCCGCCTTGCGAAATCGCAGCAGCTGAGTCAGGAAGAGGGCATCAATCTGGCCGGCATCGCGCGGATTCTTTCCTTGGAGGAGGAGAACCGCGAGCTGCGCCGCCAGGTCGAGCGTCTGCGCAAGCCGGCCGGTTCCAGCGTGTTCGCAGCCGATACAGACGGCGACATTGTGGAGATTGAACGTTCCCGCCGTGCGCGCATGTGGCGTAGGCAGATTCAGGTCAATGCCCGGCAGTTGCCGTCGCGTGAGTCCTTGGAATCCGCGCGTGTCACGGCCGACGCGTACGACACGCCCAATGGAGGTGTCGCACGCGAAAACAAGGGTGTTCAGAGAGGTAAACCCGCTTTGGATCCCGTTTCCAGGTCAATCGTGCTTTGGGGAATTGACTGATTTTCAGAAAAATACTGAAAATATTTAAAAACAGGCACATCTTGCAACAGATGTGCCTGTTTTGTTATATAGTTTTGCCAAATACGTTGCTTTCTGCGACGATGTCGTCGTTGCGGGAAATAATGTTGAGTATCCGCGTTTTAACTGTCATTCTTCCGTTCATTAAGGTGCTTCGGTGAAAGATGGGTCTCCTTTTCTATGAGAAATCATGGGGGGGGGGTAAGATATGCAGCGAGAACAGGAAAGGTTAGGAGCGTACAGTGCCAAGAGTTGCGTTCACCGCTAAGACCCGTAAGTATCTCGGGTCTCTGGATGCCGTGGAATCGGTCACCCAATATCGTATTTGCTACTCCAAGGAGTTTCGTGACGACTGCATGCGCAGGTATGCCGAAGGTGGCTCGCCTGCCGCGATCTTCCGCGAGGCAGGGCTTGATCCGAAGATCATCGGCTACAAGCGTGTGGAACGTTGCATTGCCCGCTGGAAGGCAGAAGATGCGGAAAAGTCCGTGGAATCCGCTGGGAAAAACAAGGAGAATCAGGGAGAGTAGATTTCGAATCTTCCGATAGAAGCGAAATTTTTCGAATGTCATGGGTTGCGGCAATGGGGGTTGCCTGTAGTGTGTGAAGCGGATGATTTCGCAGACGTGGGTTATTGCGTTGATGTGGAAAGCGCTCGGATGAAAGAACGTCCGGGCGCTTTTCGTTTGCCGTTGTGCTGCTGCCTTGTTTGTTGTTTCGCTTGTTGTTTTGTTGCAACATTTGCAAACGTTGCATCTGTTTGCAAATTTGCCGTCTTGCCGCTCTGCTGAAATGGCAGAGGAAATCGCGATGGACGGCGCCGTACGCAAATCCGGTGCTCCGAGTCCGACGGTCGTAAGGAAGGAACATCATGACCGAGTCGAACCTGATGGTCAAGGCTGTGTTTTGGGATATGGACGGTACTCTGATCGATTCCGAACCGTACTGGCATGAGGGGGAGATGAAAATCGCAGCCGCGCATGGCGGGTATTGGGATGAGGAGCTTGCCTGGCAGGGTTCGGGTACGCCGGTTCCGGATGTGGCTCGCCGTATGGTGGAGCATGGTTGCCAGCTGTCGATCGAGGAGATTGGCCAAGGCATGATCGATTATGTAGCCCAGAAGGAATTCGAGTGTATTCCATGGATTGAAGGCGTGGAAGACGTGCTTGTTGCGTTGCGCGATGCGGGTGTCCCTTCGATGCTGGTCACCACGTCGCCGCGTCATCTTGCGGAGAATCTGGTTGCGCAGGCGCCGGCCGGTGCGTTCGCAGGCTACGTGTGCGGCGATGACGATGTTGAGAAGAAGCCGTCTCCGGCCCCGTATTTGGAGGCTGGTCGCCGCTTGGGCATCGCTCCGGAAGATATGAAGTACTGCATTGCGGTCGAAGATTCCATGTCTGGTTTGCGTTCGGCTGTCGCTTCCGGTGCGACGACGATTGGTCAGACCGGATTCATGCGGATCGACAATTCCAACGGCCCGCAGTTCGCCTCGATTAAGGGGTATGAGGGCATCGACACGGCCTCGCTTGACGCATTCGTACGTCAGCGCACGTCTCAAGCCTAAATTTGCGCCCTATCTCGCTTATATAAGGCAGATATATGAGTTCGGGGGTGTTTGGCGAGGATTGGTGGTTGGTGACCGGCATGTATAGGTAAAGAAAAAGCCCGCTGCGGTGGAATGAATGCAGCGGGCTTAGTGGAGCCGACGGTAGTCGAAACCGCGACCTCTTCGATGCGAACGAAGCGCTCTACCAACTGAGCTACGGCCCCATGTCTTAAGACAACTCTCGTGATTCTAGTACGAGGTCTGTACTAATGCAATTTCCGATGGTCGCGTGTTGTCATGATTTCTATGAAAAGCGTACGAAAATGGCGTCTTCCGAATGATCGAAAGACGCCATTTTCACCAAGAAAAGGAGAGAAACGAAAGATCAGTCTTCTACGGTTTCGGTAGAAGCTTTCTTCTTACCGAACTTAGCCTTGAGCAGGCCGACGATCGTAGGAATCAGCGACAGCACGAGAATCGCAATGATGACCAGCTCGAAATGCTTTTGTACGGCCGGGATGCCGCCGAAGAAGTAGCCGAGCAGCGTGAACAGGGTGGACCAGCACAGGCCGCCGAGTACGGAGAACGGGGTGAAACGGCTCCAACGCATGCCGGAAATGCCGGAAATGAACGGCATGAACGTGCGGATGAACGGGAAGAAACGGCCGAGAAACACGGCGAGCGGGCCCCATTTTTCGATCATGCTTTCGGTTTTGGCGAGGCGTTCGGGGGTCATGGCCTTGACTTTGCCGGATTCGATGATGCGACGGCCGAAGAAGTGGCCGATCCAGTAGTTGCACTGGTCGCCGATGATCGGAGCGCACCACACCACGGGCAGCAGCGCGAACAGCGGCAGCGCGGAAACGCCGGTCTGGGCGTCGGGCGCGGCGAAGAAGCCGGCGGCGAACAGTAGGGAGTCGCCCGGTAGGAACGGGAAGAACACGACGCCAGTTTCGACGAACACGATCAGGAAGATGAAACCAAGTGTCGGGGCGACGCCCATGGAAATCCAGCCGGCGATTGCGGTGCGTGGATCCTTGAGCAGGTTAATGAAGAAGTTGATAATTCCCATGGAATGCTCTCTGTGAGTACCTTACATCTAAACGTTTAAAATTACATGGTTCAGGCTGCCTTTGGCGGTTGGCCTGAACTTCCGCACTCCTGCGGAACCAATGTCAGCCTACCAGCGCCCCTCTAATGCAGCGCCTAGTAACGTCCGACGGGTGGCAAATCTGCACAAACAGGCGCAAAGTGTCAACTGCGGTCGGCGTTTGTTTCTTTTGACGGCTGGTTTTGGGTGGCTGTGTTGCGCGATTGGGAGATTTTGCCCTGGTGGCCGCGCGATTGAAAAAGGGCAGATTTTCAAATGAACTGCCTCCCATTTTTGGGGCAACAGAAAGTGGGAGGCAGTTCATTTTCCTTTGCGTTGGATAGGCTGAAGGCATGGAACGCATGAATGAGCGCGAATGCGAAGACAAGCGCGAATGTGAAGATGAAAACGCAGATGGCGATGCGGGACTTGACGCTCTCGTGAGCGGAACCAACGTTCCGCAAGGCACGGTCGTGCTGGCGGCCACGCCGATCGGCAATACTGCCGACGCATCCGCACGCCTCATTGCGCTGCTGGAGCGCGCTGACATCGTCGCAGCCGAAGACACCCGCCGTCTCTATGCGCTCGCCAACCGTCTCGGCGTGCATGTGAACGGCCGCGTGGTGGCTTACCACGATCATAACGAGCGAGACAAGTCCGATGGCCTGCTTGACCAGGTGGAAACCGGTGCAACCGTGCTGGTCGTGTCCGACGCGGGTATGCCGACCATCAACGATCCGGGCTTGGCGATCGTGCGTCGCGCCATCGAACGCGGCCTGCCCGTCACCTGTGCCCCCGGCCCGTCCGCCGTACTGGACGCGCTGTGCCTGTCAGGCCTGCCGACCGACCGTTTCTGTTATGAAGGATTCCTGCCGCGCAAGCATTCCGAACGCGTGCAATACTTGCGCACGTTGCGTTCGGAGCGCCGCACCATTGTGTTTTACGAGACTTTGCATCGCATCGACGATGCCATGGCCGACCTGCTTGACGTGTTCGGTCCGAATCGCAAGATGGCGCTTTGCCGCGAACTTACCAAGGATTTCGAGCAGATTCGCCGCGGAACCATCGCGCAGATTCGCCAAAGCGTGATCGACGAGCCTCCGCGCGGTGAAATGGTGTTGGTCGTCGCCGGCGCTTCCGAAGAAGAGGCCGATGCCGCGGTCCCCGCGTCGCTGAGCATAGAAGACTTGGCGGTACTGTCGATCGACCGTGCGCGGGAAGACGATCTGCGCATCAAAGACGCGATTTCGCAAGTCATTGCCGAGCACCCCCTTGCGGACGGCTCGCTCGCCAATCGCAAGCAGGTCTACAACACGGTTCTTGCCATGAAAGAGTAAACTCTTCGCATTGTCTGCCGTTTGGCGATCGCTTGCCATACGATCGCTTACCGCGCGATTGCCCGCTGCATACTTGCGATTGTGCTACTTTAGCCATCATGCGCAATCGCATCTAATGCGCGCGATTCCAACGATTCCAGCAGTATTTGCAGGGAACGTGCCACATCCGGTCCGCCGACTTGCGCAAGATATTCCAGCATCGCAGGTGTTGCGGAAGGATTAGCAATCAGCCATTTGCGCAGTCGAGGCGCGTATTCCGCGATATGCCAGAGCACGTCCTGCGCAGTGCCGGGACTGCATGCCACCAGCGGCGTCAACAGAATCGGGGGAGATGGCGGCTCGATCAGTGGTTTCGGTCGTGGCTTGGGCTGGTATGGCGGTGCTTTGCGCCTGCCGTGCGCCTTATGCCTGCTATGCGCCGCGCACATATTCGGCATCCTTACGGTTCTTACGGTCTTCGCAATCCTTACGGTTCCCGTGTTCGTAACCTTTGCCGTCAATCGCAAGAATGTAATTCCGTGCCTGCGGAGCGTTGCGAATATGCTTCGCATCTTCCATGATTTGCATGCAATCGTTGGAACGAAAATGAAATTCCTGCATAAGCATGCAGATGATTTCAGAAACCTTCGATTCCGTTTCGGGGACGCAGTTCAGCGCCAGATCACATGCGGTGCGAACGGGTGTGGTCACGGTGATTGGGCCGACCTTAATGGTATGCTCGGATGGTGCGACGCGGTTGAAAACGTTGATTTTTCGACCGTATCGCAGCGTTCTATAGTGGGCTTTCGCGATGATGTCTATGGAGTCGGGGAACGTGCCTCCCAGCCAGACCCATGCGGCGGTGCGCGCACATGCCACGGAACGGCTTGGCAATAGTGTCGCGATGATGCATGCCCGCCCGTATAACGTGTCCGAATCATGGCTTGAGTAGGCGTTCGCGCTGTCGAGCTTGCACAGCGCGCCGGATGAGGCCAACAGGTTCAGGCACATCGGTCCCGGAAGGTCGTCGTTGCCCAGAAGGGGTGGTGAAGTGTCCATGGCGGTACAGTAGCGGATTCGATTCCTTCCTCGCCACTTTCCCCGAAAATCTGTGGATATGTGGAAAATGATTGTCGCGCAATGCAACAATGTGAATAAATCGGCAGATATTCAAACAATCGAAATCAACGATCGCACGTCAGTCCTCCAACAAAAATCCGACTACCGAAATACATTGAAAATGCGGGATATGGCGGTTTGTATAATCAGGCACCATGAGTCATATTTTGGTGAATGTTGCTTGGCCGTATGCTAACGGCCCCCGTCATATCGGTCACGTCGCCGGCTTCGGCGTGCCCTCCGACGTGTACGCGCGTTACGAGCGCATGAAGGGCAATGACGTGCTGATGGTGTCTGGCACCGACGAGCACGGCACCCCGATTCTGGTGGAAGCCGACAAGGAAGGCGTCAGCGCACAGGAGCTCGCCAACCGTTACAACCGTGTGATCGCCAAGGATCTGTGCGATCTTGGCTTGAGCTATGACCTGTTCACGCGCACTACCACCGGCAACCACGAGCAGGTGGTGCAGGAACTGTTCAAGCAGTGCCTTGCCAACGGCTACATCTACAAGGGCACCCAGAAGGTCGCCATCTCGCCGTCCACTGGCCGCACCCTGCCTGATCGTTACATCGAAGGCACCTGCCCGATCTGCGGTGCAGACGGCGCCCGCGGCGACCAGTGCGACGCCTGCGGCAACGAACTCGACCCAGACGAGCTTCTTAACCCCGTTTCCAAGATCAACGGCGAAACCCCTCGTTTTGAGGAAACCGAACACTTCTTCCTCGACCTGCCGGCGCTCGCCGAAGCCAATCTCGCATGGCTGAAGACTCGCGAAGGTTGGCGTACCAACGTCATTAACTTCTCCATCGGTTTGTTCAAGGAGGTCAAGCCGCGTGCCATCACGCGTGACATCGACTGGGGCATTCCCGTTCCGGTTGCCGGCTGGATCGACAATCCGAACAAGAAGCTGTACGTGTGGTTCGACGCTGTGATCGGCTACCTGTCGGCATCCATCGAATGGGCTCGCCGCAAGGGCGATCCGGAAGCGTGGCGCGCATGGTGGAACGATCCGGAAACTCCGGGCTACTACTTCATGGGCAAAGACAACATCACGTTCCACTCCCAGATCTGGCCGTCCGAAATGCTCGGCTATAACGGCCAGGGATCCAAGGGCGGCGAAACGGGTAAGCTTGGCCCGTTGAACATGCCGGAGCAGGTTGTGGCTTCTGAGTTCATGACCATGGAAGGCAAGAAGTTCTCGTCTTCCCGCGGCATTGTCATTTATGTGAAGGATATTCTCGCCCGTTACCCTGTGGACGCCGTGCGCTACTACATTTCCGTGGCCGGTCCGGAAAGCTCCGATTCCGACTTCACATGGGCTGAGTTCGTGCGCCACAACAACGAGGAGCTTGCCGCTTCCTGGGGCAACCTCGTCAACCGTGTGGCCAACCTGATGAACAAGAACTTCGGTGAGATTCCGGCGCTCGACGAGAATGAAATGACCGATGAGGATCGCGCTCTGCTGAGCGAAACCAAGGCCGCGTTCAACACGGTCGGTTCGCTGATCGAGAACCATCGTCAGAAGAACGCGTTGAACGAAGCCATGCGCGTGGTCGGCGACATCAACAAGTACATTTCCGCCACTGAACCGTGGAAGATCAAGGACAATCCGGCTCGCCTCGGCACCGTGCTGCACGTTGCCGCCCAGGCCGTGTCTGATGCGAACCACCTGCTGGCCCCGTTCCTGCCACATTCCGCGCAGAAGGTGTGGGAGGCTCTTGGTGGCACGGGCACGTTCTCACCGCTGCCGCGTTTGGAAGAGGTTGAGGATCTCGACAAGCCGGGCTTCATGTACCCGATCATCACCGGCGACTACAAGCTGGGTGAAACTGTGCATCCGTGGGCTTCCGAGCCGATCGTGGCTGGCGCTCCGGTGCCGAAGCCGCATCCGATTTTCGCGAAGATTCCGCCGGAGGCCGTTGAAGAGGAGCTTGCCCGCTTCGATTCCGAACTGAAGGCTCGTCGTGAGGCTGAAGCGGCTCGTCTTGCCGCTGAAAAGGCCAAGCTGGAAGGCTGATTCAGCTGATATATTTCAGATGATTTGCTTGATTGCCGGTGCGGGAACTTACGAAGTTCTTGCACCGGCTTTTTATATCTGACGGTGCAATCCAGATTGCATCGATTTTGAATCCGTGAACCGTTATTTCTCTTTGCTATTCCTCTCGTTACAATGAGGAAGTTGAGGGAAATGCGATGCTGCAGGGAGGACTCTTATGTTGGACGTCAAACGAGTGCTGAAAGCCGCGCCTACGAAAATGCGTTCTCAGGAGCCGCTGCAGCAGTTGTGGACGCCGTGGGGTGAGCAGATCGCCAGCGAATGGCTGTCTTCCAACGCGGCACACAAAGCGTTCTGTCCTACGAAAGATGGCGAACGCAAACTGAAAAACGGCCGCACGCCAATCCTGAACGAACATCCGCGCCCAACCATGGTGCGCAGCGATCACACTATGCTCAACGGATTCTGGGATTACGCGATCGTATCCATTCCTGAAAGCGACAACGGCTCGAAATGGCGTAAATCCACGACTGTACTCACCCGTGACGAAGCGGTGCAGGCAGTAAAGGAAGCGGCCATTCCTGAAACCTTCGATGGAAAAATCCTCGTGCCCTTTTCACCGGAATCCGCGCTTTCCGGCGTGCATCAAACGATTTATCCCGACAATATGATCTGGTATCGCACGATTGTGCACCCTGTCACGCTTGGGGGAGAGGAAGCGGTTCGGCAGATCGGGGATGCAAATCGTTTGATTCTGCATTTCGAAGCGGTTGATTACGTGTGTGCCTGCTTTATCAACGGGCAGTTTGCAGGGGTGCATGTCGGGGGCTATCTGCCGTTCGATGTTGATATTTCGGCATTCGTCGATCCCGATGATGATTTCGAGATTGCGTTGTGCGTGTATGATCCGAACGATTCGGGCACGCAGATGCGCGGCAAGCAGAAGATCGAGCGCGAGGGTATTTGGTACACCGCACAAAGCGGCATTTGGCAGAGCGTGTGGATGGAGATCGTGCCGGAGGCGTACATGCAGACGCTCACGCTGAAGGGCGCTGCGGACGGCAGACTGTTCATTCGCGCGGAAATCGGCGGAGACAAGCCGAACGCCAAACTGCGTATCGTTGTAACGGATCCTGCGGATGGCGCGATTGTTGCGGACGAGCGGTTTGCGGCCGGCATGCGCAAGGTGCGTACGGAAATCGCAACGCGGGCCGAGCACTTATGGTCGCCTGAAGATCCGTATTTGTATGACGTGACGGCGACGTTGGAATTTGGCGCTGCGAAATCGCAAGAAAAGCAGGATATTGTGCGCTCGTATTGCGCATTCCGCACGGTTGAAATCAAACCTGATTTGAAGGGTGTTGCGCGATTCCATCTCAACGGCAAACCGCTGTTCCTCAAGGGTGTGCTCGACCAGGGGTATTGGCCGGACGGCTTGCTGACCGCGCCGAGCGACGAAGCATTGATTCACGACATAATCGCCATGAAGAAATCCGGCTTCAATATGCTGCGCAAGCATATCAAAATTGAGACTGCACGCTGGTACTACCATTGCGACCGCCTTGGCATGCTCGTATGGCAGGACGCGGTGTCGGGCGGCGGCGAATATAACGCGTGGACCACGAATCGCAAGCCGACACTCGTGCGCGCCACGTGGAACAAGTACCGCGACGACACGGCGAAGCATTTCGCGGCGCTTGGTGCAGACGATTCGACGTACCGCCGTGATTGGTCACGCACCTGCGATGCCATGGTACACATGCTTGCCGGCCACCCGTCGATTGTTGCGTGGGTGCTTTTCAACGAGGGTTGGGGACAGTTTAACGCATGTGATGCGGCGGAACGCATTCACGCGCTTGACCCGACGCGCCCGATTGACGCTACAAGCGGTTGGTACGACCAGCGTTGCGGCGACTTCCATAGTGTGCACAACTACTTCCGTCCGCTGGAAATCTACCCTGATAAGGGGCCGTTGCGCGGGTATGTGGCCGAATATGAGAAGAAGCACAAGAGGCGTTGTCGTGCCGCGCATTATGCGGTGTTGCCGGTGGCGCAGCATGGCGTTCGTGCGTTCATGATTTCGGAATTCGGGGGATTGGCGCAGTTGGTTGCTGATCATGCCGCGGTTTCGCGAGCCTACGGTTATGGCGAATACGATTCGATTGAGGATTGGCGCGCTGCCGTCCGTTCCGTGCTTGCTTCGGCGGAATCGCTGGAATCACGCGGATTGGCGGGCTACGTGTACACGCAGGTTTCCGACGTCGAAGAAGAGCTCAACGGCCTCCTGACCTACGATCGCCGTCTCAACAAATTCGTGCAATGATTCGCCAAGATTGAGCGTGCGGTCATGGAGGCCATGGCGGTCATGGAAGTGTTCTGCTTCTTGCGTTTCGGCGGAGCGTTCGGTACGTTGGAAACGGCGGTCGTTATGACTGCGCTATGCAAAGCGATCCAGAGCGGGGCGTGGTAAGGCTGGGTTGATTTGCATGAAGGTGATCATTTCCGCGCTTGGACGGGCCGCCTGATCGCGCTCGTCAACGAGTATGCGTCGGTGGATGGCTCAGAAGCCGACGTGTTCCGCACCATCGTGCATCTCGAGCGTCGCTTCTTTGAGGATTCCTACCCGCAGCAGTGAGCGGTGGCCGGGGCTATGCGTCGCCGATGAGGGAGCCACGTTCGTGGATTGTCGGAACTAGTGTGCGGATTACGATGGTGGCCTGGCCTCGCAATGTGAGATCCTCGCCTTGCCTGCAACGGTGAATTTGCGGCGCTTTCTGATAATCCGTGGTCATGGTGCGCCTGATTTCATCTTCCATTGCGTCGATGAATTGAGCATTGACGATTTCCGGCGCCCCGTATATCGAAGTGTCACGCAGATCCAGCAGTCCGGCCGGTATGGCCATGACGCGACCGAGCAGAGCGCCCGCTTCGGCGAGAATGCGCGTACGTGAGGCGGGATCCTGCGCGATGCGTTCTTGCAATCTGTCGTCGGAAACCAACGATTCAAGGCAGCCTCGTTTGCCGCATTCGCAGGTCGGTCCATTTGGGTCGACCACCACATGCGCGATTTCGCCGGCCGTGGAGGAGCTTCCTTCGATGATGACGTCGTTGAGGCATAGTGCGGCACCGACGCCTCGGCCGATGGAGATGAGCATGGAATTGGGGGAGCAGTCGCCGAAGAATCGTTCCGCCACAAGCGCGGCGTTGGTGTCGTTGCCTACCAGTGTGGGCACTCCGGTGGCGTTTTCCGCCTCGGCTTTCAGCGGCAGTTCGTTCCACTCTAAGTGCACGGATTTGCGCACTACGCCGTCGGGTTCCACAATGCCAGTCACGGCGATGCCGATGCCGAGAATCGGCAGTGGCGTTGAGGCGATGAGCTGTTTGCACAGGCTGATTACATCATCGACGCTGCAACCGTTGTCTGCAGGAAGTTCGGTGCGGTCCACGATTCTGCCGGAAAGATCCGCCAGCGCTCCTTTGGCGAGTTTCGGATTCGACAGGTCGATGGAAACGATTCGCCAGAAATCAGTGTCGATGGCGAGTACTTGCGAACGTTTGCCACGCCCCTCGCGATTGTCTGGTCCGAGTTCGCGCAGAATGCGATTGTCGACCATTTCGCCGGTCACTTCGCTGGTGGTGAAGCGTGAAAGTCCGATGAGTTTGCCGATGTTGGCTCGTGATATTTGCGTTGCGGGGAATAGTTGCTTGAATGCGGCGGTGATATTGCTGATTCGAATATCGGAAGGTGATGCCTTTGTCTGAGTGCCGCTCACGGTGTCCTCGCTTTCCTGTGTGGGGCTGGTACATATTGTAGTTTGCCGCGATGCAAGCGTGTCATGTAATTTTTATTGTTAATAAAAATTACTAAACAGGAGTGCGTGGTAGTTTTCGAGATCTTGCGCGCTCTGGATTTCGACAGTTCTCAGTGAAAGATTAGTTCACCTCCTTGGGATGTCGTCGAACATATACAGTCTCACCGCCGTTTCTGTCTGAAGTGCCCATGCCAGCACTTTAAACTGTGCCGCCATAAAGCTTCCTGTTTTTACGCATAACGAGACCGCACCTTCGGCCATATGGATCTGAATTACTTCAGCTTTGCAGCCGAAGTGCGTCTCACGATGGGGAACAACTATCGTGATTTGTGAGGAAGGTCCGCCAGATCATGTATATGCGTATGGCCCATACTTGTAGTATGGGCCATACTTTTCGTTCCATGGCTGTGGTGTAGAAATTGATTATTCCTTGACCGCGCCTGCGGAGAGGCCGGACTGCCAGTACTTCTGCAGGCACAGGAACGCGATGACCAGCGGGATGATCGTGATCAACGAGCCCGTGATCACCAGGTTCTGGATCGCCTGGCCGCCAGCGGTGCTCGCCTGGTCCTTCCACTGGTTCAGACCGATCGTCAACGGATACCAGTTCGAATCCTTCAGCATGATCAACGGCAGGAAGTAGTTGTTCCACGTCGCCACGATCGTGAACAGGGCCGTCGTAACGATGCCCGGAGCCAACAGCGGCAGGGACACCTGGAAGAACGTGCGGAACTCCGAAGCTCCATCGACTCGTGCGGCCTCGAGCAATTCCGTCGGAACCGCCTGCTCGGAGAAGATCCACATCAGATACAAGCCGAACGGGCTGATCAACGATGGAATGATCATGGCCCACGGCGTGTTCGTCAGGCTGAGCTTGGCGAACAGCAGGAACTGCGGGACCGCCAACGCGATGCCCGGCACGCTGATCGCGCCGATGATGACCGCGAACACGGCCTTGCGGCCCGGGAAACGGAACTTCGCCAGCGCGTAGCCGCCCATGATGGCCAGCAGCGTCGCGCCGCCCGCGCCCACGACCACGTACAGGAGCGTGTTGAGCAGCCAGCGCCCGAAGATGCCGTCCTGGTACGTGAACACGGTCACGATGTTGTCCCACAGGGCGAACGTGTGGCCGAAGCCCAGGCCGAACGTCGAAGTGAAGTCGGCCTGCGTCTTGGTCGCGTTGACCAGCAGGTACACGAACGGGAACAGGCAGTACACCGCGAAGATCGCGCATACCAAGGTCAGCAGCTTGCTGCGCCTCGGGTTCGACACGTTCGCGAAACCGGACTTCGCCGCGCGTTTGCGCTCCGCCTTCTCATCCATTTCCACGCGCTTCAGGCGCGCCCTCTCGGCCTTCTTCGCGGCCCGTTCCTGCTCTTTAAGCCCCTGGGGAGTCATATACCCCGTCGACATCGCAGCATCGCTCATGATTGTTACGCTCCTTGAAAAATCCATGTCTTATGCGGATGACGCACGCCCCAAGGCGTTACTTCATCTGCTCCTTCATGCTGTTGAGCTGCACCGCGTACGCGATCGCCATCGTGATCACGGCCATCGTGATCGCCAAGGCAGCGGCGTAGTTCGACTGGCTGCCCGCGAAGGACAGGTTGTACGCGTACATGTTCGGCGTGTAATACGTGGTGATCGAGTTGCCCGGCACCATGTTCTGCAGGATGCTCGGCTCGTTGAACAGCTGGAACGAGCCGATGATCGAGAAGATCACCGTGATCGCGAGCGATCCCTTCAATTCGGGCAGCTTGATGGACTTGATGATCTGCCATTCGCTCGCGCCGTCAATGCTGGCGGCCTCGTACAGCGAGTGCGGGATCGTGGACAGCGAGCTGTAGAAGATCAGCATGTTGTAGCCGGTGAACTCCCAGGTCACGATGTTGCCGATCGCGGCGAGCAGCACGTTCGGGCTCAGCACGTCGAGGTTCGTGCCCAGCCAGTCGTTCAGGGAGCCGACCAGACCGTATTTCGCGCCGTACATGAAGCCCCACACCAAGGTCGACACCACGGCCGGCACCGCGTACGGCAGGAACGTGGTGATGCGGAAGAACTTCGCGCCGTGCAGCTTCATGGAATCCAAGGCCAAAGCCATCGCCGCCGACAGGAACAGCATGATGGGAACCTGCACCATGGTGAACAGGGCCACGCGCCATACCGAACCCCAGAACTGCGGATCATGGAACAGGCGAATGTAATTGTTGATTCCCACGAACTTCGTGCCGCCGATCATCTGCTTCTGGAAGAAGCTGATGTAGACCGCGTACAGGATCGGGATCACGAACACGAACACGAACACCAACGCGAACGGCCACATAAACTTCCAACCACGCCAATCCGCCTTGTGTTTATTGACACGCACGGTTGCCGAATGCAGTGGCATATTGGCAACAACTTCCGTTGCTGACATCATTCCTCTCCTTCGAGGCAATACCATTTCACAGGGCAATTTACACCCCCGTAAAACAGCTCCTTCCAAATGTTTGCGTTATCATAATAACACTATATTCCAAAAGTGTCTACTTTTCGCACATTCTAGACCACATATTCACTGCATCGAACAAATTGCATGGTGACGAAAACAATACAGAAGTAAGCATGTAAAGTTAAGCACAGTACGCATTTTCGTTCGGAAGGTAGATACACATGGCACGCAACTCAGTCTCGCTGCAAGACGTCGCTAGGGAAGCAGGGGTTTCACCGCAGACCGTTTCCCGAGTGGCTAATGGGAGCGATGCCGTACGCCCAGCGACGAAACTTAAGGTCGAGGCAGCCATGGAGCATCTCGGATACAGGCCGAATTATGCGGCACGTGCTTTGAAAAGCGGACATTTCAACAATGTTGGTGTACTGCTTTCGCATATGTCGGCCTACGGGAACTCACGTATCCTCGAAGGCATCACTACAGCGGCCGCGAATAGCGGCTATTCCATCACCATTCGCCCCTTGGATAACCTGCAGGATCAGTCACTCGCCGGCGCACTGAAACTTGTGGAAGGCCTCCCCCTCGATGGTGCAATCGTGATTATGGAACGCGATTTCACCGACTTCAACCAGTTCAAGCCATCCGACAACCTACCGGTAGTGCTTATTTGCGAGGAACCGGCAAACCACTGCCCTACCATCGATTCGGACTCGTATGGTTGCGCCACTGCAGCCGTGGACTTTTTCCTGTCGAAGGGGCATAAAACCGTGTACCACATCGCAGGCCCCACCGTTTCACGCGCAGCACAGAGCCGCATCAGAGGGTGGCGCGACGCATTAGCGCAAGTCGGCATTCCCACACCACCCATGTATTACGGCGACTGGGAAGCAGATAGCGGCTACCAAGCCGGATTGGCCTTGGCCCACGAAAAGGATTGCACCGCAATTTTCGCAGGCAACGATCAAATGGCATACGGTGCCATGCTTGGCCTGAGGACAGCCGGAAAGCGCGTTCCCGAAGATGTCAGCATCATCGGTGTGGACGATTCACTCCGCGGCGTTGTGCCCCGTCTTGAACTGACCACCGTACGTCTCAAGCTCAGAACTGTGGGAAAAGAGGCTTTTTCCATGATCGAGCAACAATGCAATGGCAAAAAAGTGCCTTCTGGAATCAAGAAACTTATCACCCCCGAATTCATCGACCGCGGATCCGTGGCGAAACTCGACTAATCGCAATATCTCGCGACTTTAATCAACGCAATCAATCAAATCAGCCAATACGAAAAAGGCGTCTCTCCAGCGTGGGTGAACCGCGTGGGAGAGACGCCTTCTAGATTGAACGAAAAACCGAAATCGGGTGAAATCAGGCTTCGATGCCGAGCCGCTGGCGTTCCTTCTTGGAATACATGAACGCAGGAAGCTGACGGCCCTGCTTGAGCCAAGCATGATATTCGGCGGTCGCCGCAAACTCCACATCGGAAGCGGAATTCAGGCAGGTCTCCACAGAATCCTGAATAACGCCAATGATGAAGCCGACACCCACCACCTGCATGGCGATGTCGTTGCTGATGCCGAACAGCGAGCAAGCCATCGGAATAAGCAGCAGCGAACCGCCGGCCACGCCGGAAGCGCCACATGCACCGAGCGCCGACACCACAGACAGCAGAATGGCGGCCGGCAGCGAAATCTGAATGCCCATCGTATTGGCAGCAGCCATGGCCATGATGGTGATGGTGATGGCGGCACCGTTCATGTTAATGGTTGCGCCCAGCGGAATGGACACGGAATACATGTCTTTATCAAGACCAAGCTTCTCGCACAGCTGCATGTTGACCGGAATATTCGCCGCGGAGGAACGGGTGAAGAATGCGGTCAGGCCGGATTCCTTGAAGCAGCGGTACACCAGCGGATACGGGTTGCGGTGCAGGTACAGGAAAATGACCAGCGGGCCGAACACGAGCACCATCAGCAGCATGGTACCGACGAGCAGGAGCAGGAGGCTACCGTACTCGGTGAAGGCCGCCAAGCCGTTTTCGGAAACGCTGGTGAACACCAAGCCCATAATGCCGAACGGGGCGAGATTGATGACCCAACGAATCACCTGAGACACGCCATCGGCCACATTGGCGAGGAACGCCTTGGAGCTTTCATTAGCAATACCCTTCATGGCAAGACCGAACAGACAAGCCCACATCAGAATGCAGATGTAGTTGCCGTCGATCATTGCCTGAATCGGATTGGCCACAATATTGGTCAGCAACGTCTGCACAACCTCACTCAAGCCCTGCGGCACCACATCGGCGTCAGCGGCATCGCCCAACGATATGGTCTGCGGGAACGTGCGAGACGTCAGCACCGCCACGACGGCGGACAGGAACGTGGTGAACAGATACAGGAAAAGCACCGTGCCAAAACGGCCGTCAAGCTTGGAATTACCTTGAGCCAAAGCGCTTGCCACCAGCACAAACACCAGAATCGGAGCGACGGCCTTCAATGCGCTTACGAACAGGGTGCCGAATTCGCCGATCCACGTCATATGCGGAACGACCAATGCCAGTGCGGTGCCCGCGATAAGACCGACGATAATGCGGATAATCAGTGATACGCCGTTATATTTGTCGGCAACGCCACGAAGCGCTTTCGAAATATGGTTCATATTCTCTCTCGTTCTTTCCAGCTGGCTTGCCTTTGCCAGCCAGCACAACAAGAGCACATCCTAATCACGCTCGATAACACGAAATGTAAAATGTCCAATTATAGGGACGCGCAACTTCAACACGCCATAGCGATGCGATCAAATATCAGTACAGCGATGAACAGTTTATATATCTTTATTCATCGAGCCATGCCTGCTGATCAGACTGTTAATCAGCCAAGCGGCACTTTCGAAACGAACGTACGAGGCTCTCCCGTCACCGGATCGTCGAAATGTAATTCACGAGCCACTAATTCCAACGGTTGCGAGAAATCATCGTAAGAATGCTGCACAATATTCGGATAGAAATCATCGCCCAAAATCGACAATCCCAACGAATTCATATGCACACGCAACTGATGCGTTTTGCCGGTTTTCGGGTGCAGCACATAATTCACATATGCTTTGCCATCGATGCAACGTACCGTGTTCCCCCGCTCAATCAACGTTTGCGCATTGACGATTTCCGGAATTTCGTACGCCTGAAGTCGCCCGCGATCCTTGCAAATATGCGATGCTCGGATTGCCGGAAATGGTTGATGCCTGTCGATTCTTACGATTGTTCCGTATTGCGGATGCTGTTCGGGGGCAAGTGGCGCCAAACATTCATAGGTTTTGATGGTTTTGCGATTCTGAAACAGCATTTGGTAAGCGCCACGCAATTCCGGTTTGCGCACAAATACGACGATACCTGCGGTAAGTCGGTCCAAACGGTGCGCGGGAACAATATCAGGTTCGCCATACTGTTCCCGAAGTCGGATCAACGCGGTTTCGCGATACCACATGCCGCGCGGTGTGGTGGCGAGAAAATGCGGTTTGTCAACCACGATAATCGCATCGTTCTCGTAAAGAACCTCACATTCGAACGGAATGTGAGGTTCTTCAAGAACGTAACGATGCCTCTTCTGCTGACTCTGTTGACGCATCGTATGAACGATTACTCCACGGTGACGGACTTGGCAAGATTACGAGGCTTGTCAACGTCGTAATTCTTCAGCTTGGCCATGTCCATGGCGAATAGCTGCAGCGGCACCACGTCCACCAGCGGACTCATCAGCGTTGGGCAGGCCGGACGCCAGAACACCACGTCCGCGTAGCGTTCAACATCGGGATCGTTCTCTTCGGCCACGGCGATAATGTACGCGCCACGGGCCTTGACCTCTTCGATACCGGAAATAACCTTGGCGTGCAGCACATTGCGGCCACGTGCCGGCGGCACGATGAACACTACCGGTTCGCCTTCGTCCACCAATGCGATCGGACCGTGCTTGAGTTCGCCGGCCGCGAAACCTTCGGTGAAGGTGTAGGCGATTTCCTTCAATTTCAACGCGCCTTCCATCGCGACCGGGTAGCCGACATGACGACCCAGGAACAGGAAGGACTTCGCATCGACCATCTGCGCGGCAGCATCATGCACGGTCTTGGTCTGCGTGTCGAGAATCCACTGGATCTTGCGAGGCATGTCTTTGAGGGAATCCAACGTTTGCGCGATTTCGTCGCGGAACATTGCACCCTTGACCTGCGCCAAATACAAGCCAAGCACGTAGGCGGCAGTAATCTGCGCCACGAACGCCTTGGTGGAGGCGACCGCCACTTCCGGACCAGCGTGCGTGTACAGCACCGCGTCGGATTCACGCGGAATGGACGCGCCCTGCGTGTTGCAGATGGCCAGCACCTTCGAACCCTGCTCGCGCGCATGACGCAATGCCATCAGCGTATCCATGGTTTCACCGGACTGCGAAATGGCCACCACCAACGTGCGCGGGGTGAGAATCGGATCACGATAGCGGAATTCGTGGGCGAGTTCCACTTCCACCGGAATACGCACCCAATGCTCGATGGCGTACTTGGCCACCATGCCCGCATAGGCGGCGGTACCGCAGGCGATAACGATAATCTTGTCGATCGCCTTGAAATCATGCTCGTCGATGCGAACCTCGTCAAGATTGAGATTGCCGTCCTTGCCGAGACGTCCCAACAGCGTGCGCTGCACCGCCGCCGGCCCTTCGTGGATCTCCTTGTTCATGAAGGAGTCCCAACCGCCCTTTTCGGCCGCGGAAGCATCCCAATCCACGGTGTAGGTCTTCGGATCGGCCACGATGTTGCCCATGAAATCAGACACCACGACCTTGTCGGCGGACACCATCACGGCCTGATCCTGGTCGATTTCCATGGCACGCTTCGTGTAGGCGACGAACGCGGCCACATCGGAACCGAGAAAATTCTCACCTTCGCCAAGACCAACCACCAGCGGCGAATCATGGCGGGCGCCGACCACGATACCCGGCTGACGGCAGTCGGTGGCGAGAATCGTGAATGCGCCTTCTAGCATGCGTGCCAAGCGTCGCACGGCCTTGAACAAGTCGGGCTTGCCGGTTTCCTCAACGATTTTCTCGCTGATTTTGCCCAGTAGTTTCGCCGCAACCTCCGTATCGGTTTCCGATGAGAAACGGTAACCTTCCGTCTGCAGATCAAGACGAAGCTGAGAGGCGTTTTCGATGATGCCATTATGAATGATGGCGACCTTGCCGTCTTGCGAGGTATGAGGATGCGCGTTGATGTCGTTCGGCACGCCGTTGGTGGCCCAACGGGTGTGGCCGATGCCCACGGTGGCCATCGGCATTGGCTTGCGTTCCACGTCTTCGATCAGGTTGGCGAGGCGCCCCGCCTTCTTGCGCACTTCCACATGGTCCATGCCGGGCGCGGTCAGCGCCACACCGGCCGAATCATACCCGCGGTATTCCAAACGCTGTAGGCCTTGGAGGCACACTTCCAACGGCTTGCCGCACGCGGTTTCCACATTTCCTGCATATCCTACGATTCCACACATAACACCTCAGCTTATCGGGTAATGGTGTCATTTTCGAAACGAAACCGTCCCATCGCACCGAACCTTTGATATATGGACACAAAAATCCCCATGCTGACAGTTTTCAACATGGGGATTTTCTTCAGCTCTTCCCTTAATCGCAATTCTCGCAACGAAGAGATGTCTGATCCTTAACGATTATGCTTACGGCGATTTACAGCACGTGCTGCAGGAAGTCCTTGAATCGTGGTTCCTGCGGATTGTCGATGATTTCAGGACCGCCCTGTTCCACAACAACACCGCCGTCCATGAATACGATCTGATCGGCGACTTCGCGCGCGAAGCCTATTTCGTGGGTGACAACCACCATGGTCATGCCTTCTTTCGCCAAAGACAGCATGACGTTCAGCACTTCGCCTACCAATTCCGGATCGAGTGCTGAAGTCGGCTCATCGAACAGCATGATTTCCGGCTTCATGGCGAGCGCACGGGCGATGGCCACGCGCTGCTGCTGGCCTCCGGAAAGCTGTGCCGGATAGTGGTTGAGGCGATCGCCCATGCCCACGCGGTTCAGCTCTTCGATGGCAAGCTTGCGGGCTTCCTTTTTATCCATGTGCTTGACATGGATCGGCGCTTCCATCACATTTTCGAGAGCCGTCATGTGCGGGAACAGGTTGAACCTCTGGAACACCATGCCCAGTTTGGAACGCTGCTCGGCCACTTCCTTGTCGTTCAGGGTCTGCAGCACCTGCTTGCCATCCTTGTCGACATACTTGTAGCCGATCATTTCACCGTCGACGTCGATTTCGCCGCCGGTCAGCGTTTCCAACTGGTTGATCAGGCGCAGGAACGTGGATTTTCCGGAACCGGAAGGTCCCAGAATCACCGTCACCGAGCCGGGCATAACCGTCATATCGACGCCCTTGAGCACATGCAGGCTACCGAAAGCCTTATGCACCTGCGTGGCCTTCACTGCGGGAACAACACCGTTGGTGGTTGGTTCAGTCATTGCTCACTCCCCTCACGCGGTCATGCCCGCGAACGTTGCCTCGTTCTGCTTGGCGATATCGTCTTTCGGTTCGCCTCCGGTTTTGCCCGGCAGCGGCGGCTGCTTGCCGCGTGCGCCGGCCGGTCGCGCATCGAAGCCTTTGCCGAAATGCTTCTCCAGGCGAGACTGCAGCACCATCAGAATGGAGGTGATCACCAAATACCAGATGCAGGCCACGATCAGCAGCGGAATCGGCTTGTACAGTCGGGTTGCGATTGCGGTGGTGGCGAACTGCAGTTCCAGCGTGAACGGCACGGCGTTGACCAGCGAAGTGGTCTTCAACATGCCGATGAACTCGTTGCCGGTCGGCGGAATGATGATGCGCATGGCCTGAGGAAGCACCACGCGACGCATGATCATGGAGCGCTTCATACCCAGCGCCTTGGCCGCTTCGGTCTGACCCGGATCGACGGCTTCAAGACCCGCACGCACGATTTCAGCCAGATATGCCGCTTCGTTCAGTGCGAGACCCAGCCATGCCGCGTTGAACGCGGTAATGACGGACTGCGAGTCAATGCTCCAGAATTCAATGGAAGTGAACGGAATGCCCACACCGATGCGAGGCACCAACACGGCGAACAGACCCCAGAACACCAGCTGCGTATACACAGGGGTGCCACGGAAGAACCAAATGTAGAACCAGCTCACGCCACGCAGCACCGGATTGATGGACTTGCGCATCACGGCCAGAATCACTGCCAGAATAATGGCGATGACCATGGAGATGACCGTCAGCAGCAACGTGTATTTGATGCCTTCGAGCACATTCTCGTTGAACAGGTATTTCCAGACCACATTCCATTCGAAACGCGGATTGGTAATCAGGCCCTGCAGCAGCATGGCGGCGAGCAGAGCGACGATGACCGCCGCCACAATCGGGCCCGTACGCTTAACCGGCAGCGCCTTGATGCGATTCGGAATATCGAGGCCATCGCCGTCGATCTGTTTCTTCGCCATGATGCTTCAGTTCCTTCGTTGTTGATGTAAATAGTGGGGATGAGATCAGTCGAGATCGGTCGGGTTGATCTCAGCCTTGTCAAGAGCGCCAGATTCCACGCCCCAATGCTTGAGGATCTTCATATACGTGCCATCGTCCATCAGCTTCTGTACGGCCTTCTGCACGGCTTCAGCAAGCTGGGTGTTGCCCTTCTTAACAGCGATGCCCTGCTTGGCCACGCCTTCAACGTCACCCAAGGCTTCAAGCTGTCCGTCGGTCTGGGAGATGGCATAGCCGGCGACCGGCGAATCGGCATAGAACGCATCGGCCTTGCCCGTAGCTACTGCGGTGGCCGCTTCGGCCTGACGCTTGTACGACATCACCTCGGCCTTGTTATCGGCCTCGCATCCTTTGGCGATGGTGTTGGCTTCCTCTTCCTGCACGGTGCCGGTCTGCACCGCGATCTTCGCGCCACACATGTCGGAAGTGTCAAGCTTCTTCGGATTGCCCTTCTGCACGGCCCACGTGGAACCTGCACGGTAGTAGCTCACGAAATCCACGGACTGCATACGCTCCTCGGTGATGGTCATGGCGGTAATGCCCAGATCATACTTGGAGCCAATGGAAGGAATGATGGTGTCGAACATGGAAGACACGATGTTCGGCTTCAAACCAAGCGTCTTTGCGATGGCCTTGGTCATATCGATATCATAGCCGACCGGAGTCTTGCCGTCTTCGGCATAGAATTCAGCCGGAGCGTACGAAAGCTCCATACCGGCGGAAAGCTCGCCGTCCTTCACCAGATCGCCGGACGGAACCAGCTTGGCCAGCTCGTCATCCTTTTCAATGGTGCTGACATCGTAACCGGTGGTAGTGTTCGACGAATCCGACGAATCACCGGATTTGGACGCATCGGAGGTGCCGCAAGCGGCAGTGGAAAACAACATCGCCGCGCTCAACGCAAGCGCCACAACGGACTTGATCTTCAAAGACATGATACGCATATCCTTCTTCTTATCTCTTCATTGCCATACCGAAAATCTCAACGCCATTCGGTTGCAGAGAACCTCAGTATCTCAAATAGGCACGATAAGAGCGCAATGCTACATGTACGTTACGTTGCGCAAAACTTACGTACCAGCCAAGAATCGCGCAATGAGCTCCGTCGAATCACGGAAGATCCATATACGAAAAACGGAAGGCACGCGGATTGGGTCCGCATGCCTTCCATCATATCGGCATCACAGTATCGCCGTGTGCGATGTCTGCCTTACGTTTGATCGTTCAGTCGAGGTCGGTCGGATTGATTTCGGCTTTGTCGATCGCTCCGTTCTCCACGCCCCAATGCTTGAGGATCTTCATATACGTGCCGTCATCCATAAGCTTCTGCAGTGCGGCCTGCACCGCCTTGGCAGTATCGGAATCGCCCTTCTTAATTGCCACGGCCTCCTTGGTCACGCCGACATCCTCGCCGAGGGCTTCCAACGTGCCTTCGGTTTGCGGCACGGCCTCAAGACCGAACATGTTGGCGAGCGCCTTCGCGATATCGACATCGAAGCCGATCGGGGTCTTGCCGTCCTCCGCAAGGAATTCGGCGGGAGCGTACGACGTGTCCATGCCGACAGTGAGCTTGCCGTCCTTGGTGACTGATTCCGGCAGCATCGCGGCTATATCGTCATCCTTCGTCACGCCGGAAACGTCATAACCGGTGGTGTTCGACGACGACTCAGAATCACCAGAAGCCGTGGAATCGGACTTTTCCGATGTGCCGCACGCACCCAACGAAACGATCATGGCGGCGCTTATCGCAAAAACAGCGAGTTTCCTCAGATTATTGAAAGCCATCGCGAATCCTCTCTTCATTCCCAACCGCATGAATACGGCCGAACCGAAGTTCTGCGGGCACCATAGAAAACGATTGCTACGGCCACGTTAATAGTACGCAAACTCTATTCGATATGCCATTTTTCCTTACGAAAAAACGGGTTTTGCCATATCACAATATGATCAAAACCCGCTTTGTTACCGGCACGTTGCCAGCTAGGTGATCCTTGAAACCGTCTGACCCGCGGACGGTTCAATCATGGAATCATTCGGCGCCCGGCGTATTGATTTCCGACGTTTCGATGGCACCGTCCTCGACGCCCCAATACTTGAGGATCTTCAGATACGTACCGTCGTCGATGAGCTTCTGCACGGCCTTCTGTACGGCCTCATCCATCTGGCTGTCGCCTTTTTTGATGACGATGCCTTCCGGGGCGACGCCTTCGACCTTGCCCAGCATTTCCAGCTGTCCATCGGTCTGCGCGATGGCATAGCCCGCAACCGGCGAATCGGCATAGAACACGTCAGCCTTGCCGGTGACAACGTTCGTGGTCACATCGGTCTGCAGCTTGCTGGAGATCACTTCAAGCTTATCCTTGCCGTCGGCCTCGCATTGCTTGGCCATCTTGTTCGCTTCGGTCTCCTGCATGGTGGCAGTCTGCACGGCCACCTTCTTGCCGCACAGATCGGACGTGTCGATCTTGTTCGGATTGCCTTTCTTCACGGCCCATGCCGATCCGGCATCGAAATGGCTTACGAAATCAACCGCTTCCAAACGTTCCTTGGTCACGGTGAACGACGAAATGCCGATATCGTACTTGGATCCGACCGATGGAATGATCGAATCGAAATTCGCGGTTTCCGGATCCGCCTCAAGGCCGAACACCTGCGCCAAAGCCTTGGCGATGTCGACATCGAAGCCGACCGGGGTCTTGCCGTCCTCCGCAAGGAATTCGGCGGGAGCGTATGACGTGTCCATACCGATGGTGAGCTTGCCATCCTTCGTCACATAGTCAGGCAACAGTTTGGCAATGTCATCGTCTTTCTGCACCGACGAAACGTCATACCCCGTCAGCTCACTCGATTTCGAACCGTTATCGGACGAAGCCGCATCGTCGCTTCCGTCACTGGTGCCGCATGCCGCTCCAGCAAACAGCATCGCAACGCTCAGCGCACACGCGGCAGCCGCCTTCAGACTTTTCTTCGCTTCCATATCCTTTTCTCCTATGTCTCGCTCAGTCTATTCGACCGAATCCGAACCATACACTAGAGAGGGCAAGCTACAAAAAGATTACGACCACCGCTTTATGTCAGTATGTGAAACAGGAAATTTTCCGGTTTCGACTTATCGCACTTGCTTGTTGGCATAGCGCATGGCACGCAACGCCTCACGCTTGTCTTGTTCCTCGCGCAACGCCTGACGCTTGTCGAATTCCTTCTTGCCTCGGGCCAACGCGATTTCCGCCTTGACACGGCCATCCTTGAAATACAGGCTCAGCGGAATGATGGTGAAACCTTTGGCTTGGCTTTGACGTGCCAGCTTGTCGATCTGCGCCGCATGAAGCAGCAGCTTACGCTTGCGCTTAGGGGCATGATTGTTCCACGTGCCATTGAGATATTCAGGAATGTTGGCTCCCTCAAGCCACATTTCACCGCGACGGTCAATGGTGATGAACGATTCGGCCAGCGATGCACGTCCCTCACGAAGCGACTTCACCTCAGTGCCGGTCAACACCAGACCGGCTTCATACTTGTCTTCGATGGCGTAATCATGGCGTGCCTTCTTGTTCTGCGCAATCGGCTTCACACCTTGTTCCTTGGCCATGTCGGACCTCCTTTCCGGTTCTTCGAAGAAGTGTTCTGCAACGCAACAATCGACAATATCACGGGAGCGCGCCGCCCAACGATTCAGGCGGCGCGCTCCCGTGACACAACGCTCAAGGAAAAACTTAAACGCTCCTTGATGAATCAGTGCACATACCAGAACTGGGACGCGTTGTATAGCGTGCGATACGACACGTTGTAGGGACCGCCGGACGCGTTCATCTCGGAAATGGTGATAGTGCTTCCGTTCACCGCTTCCACAACGGCCACATGACCGTAGAAACCATCTGCTCCAGCCTGCCCGGGAAGGAAGGAGAGAGCCGCGCCCACCTGCGGATTATGGTCCACTCGCAGACCATACGAGGAAGCGGTTAGATACCACTGACCACCGTTACCCAAGTACGAGGGTGTTCCGATGCCCATCTGTCTACGACGTTCGTACGCCCACCACGTGCACTGGCCGGCCACGTAGGCATTGCCGTAATCGCCATTGGAGGTTCCCTGACCGGAATTGTTATTGGTGCTCGGCGCGGGAGTAGGAGTAGGCGTAGGAGTAGGCGTAGGAGCAGGAGCAGGCGTCACATTGCTGCCGCCATTATTGGTATTGTTGTTGCCTGGCTGGGTCTGCCCTTGATTGCCGCCATTGTTTTGATTGGCTGCTGCGGCCTGCTCGGCTGCATACTGGCGATTGAAGGAATCGACCTGTGACTGCAATATAACCGTTTGTGCCGCTTGCTTGGCCACGCTGCTGTTCAGCTGCGACTGCTGGCTTTCCAATTCGGCACGGCGGGTTTCGCCTTCTGCACGCAACTGGTCAAGCGAGTCGCGCTGGGTCTGTGCGGAAGCGGCAGCCTGCTGTGCGGAAGCGGCTTTCGCGTCCGCTGTGGTTTTCAGATTGGCGATCTGCTTTTCGATGGCGGCAAGACGCTCGCTGCGGTTCATTGACGTGTTTAACGTATTCGCCGCATCGCTGGCCGCATTGGCTTCGGTACGGCTCAACGCATCACGAGACTGCATGGAATTAATAAACTCCTGCGTACTCGTGGAACCTGTCACCACGCTCATCACAGTGGATGCATCGGAACCATGCAGGTCTTCACGAGCCATCTGCGCCACGGCCGCATGCGCGTCGTCGTAGTCCTTACCCGTCTGCTCAATCTGCTCTTCGAGGTTTTCCTTGTCTTTCTTCGCGGCCTCCAAACGGGAAGCAGCAGCCTCTGCCTCGCTTTGCGCCGAAGCGGCAGCGGCATTGGCCTCATCGACCTCAGCCTGGGCCGCCGGAATCTTCGTATTCGTCAATTCGTCCAGTTCGACGATCTTGTTTGCCAGATCGGACTTCACACCAGAAAGCTGCGAACGCAACTGCGCTTCACGCTGTGCGCTGTCGGACTTCCGATTCTGCGCGTTCACCAGATTGCTATACGTATTAGCATGCGCCTGCGGAACAGCAGGCGAGAACGGGGCGATCGCCATCGTGGCGCACATAGCCCCCGTTGCAAACACCGCAGCGGCCGGCTTGAGAGCTTTTTTGCTTATCATTCGGTCACTTGCCTCCCATCATTGTTCCACACCATAGCATCTCATGCTTAAAATCCGCGACACGTAATGCCACTTGCCATTAAGTAATACTTATCAGGCCTTCAGATATCTATGCAGCGATACCGTGGATGCAATCACGGACAGCAATACCGCTCCAAGAACCAGAATCGGCGAAATCCAAAGCACCGTCATCTGATTCACATACGGAATCCATTTTACGGAAGTCGCAAGCCAATCAGTGACGAACACCTTGACCAATGCCGAAAGCGTGGCGCAAGACAGCAGCGAACCCACCAACGACGCGATCGCACCTTCCAGAATGAACGGCAATCGAATCGTCCAGTTCGAAGCACCCACCAAACGCATGATTTCCGTTTCGGTTTTGCGAGACGCCGCAGACATACGAATCGTGGTACCGGTCAGCATAATGGCAACAACCACCATCACCGCGGCCAATGCGGCGGTCGCAATGGTAGCGCGGTTCAGTACGGCAAAAACCGGCTCGAAAATCTGCCGTTGGTCACTGACGGTATCGACACCTTCCTTGCCGGAAAGCACTTCGGAAACCACCTGGTATTTTTCAGGATTCTTGAGTTTGAGCCACAATGAATCCTGCATGTCATCGGCAGTGAGCGTACGCCCCTGATATTCGCCGTTCGGATATTGCTTAAGGAAGGTGTCGTTATAGAAATCTTCCTTGCTGACGAAGGTGATCTGAGAAACATCATCGGCAAGCTCGTTGCGGATGGTTTGCTGCAAGTCGTTTATCTGTGCCTGTGTCGCGGCGGTTCCTGCGGTGCAGTTCACGGATTGGCTGGTGCCGTCGGGGCACATCCACACCACCACTTCGACCTTGGAATACCAATCGCCTTTGGCTTTGGTGATCTGTGCCTGGGTAAGCACCGACGCTCCGATGAAAAGGAATGAGATGAAGGTAACGAGCATCACCGAAAGCAGCATGGGCACGTTGCGCTTGAGGCTGCTCCAGGTTTCGGAAAGAATGAAACGCAAACGCATCAGTCGTTCTCCTTGTTTTCGGACGTTTCATGCTGTTCGGCGGATTGTTCTGCGCAGTTCGCCGCGCCATCGTCGGTCACTGCAGGAACGGCAGGAGGTGCCGGAGGCACTGGCGGCGCGGGAGGCATCGGCGGTGCCGGAGGCGTAGGAACCGTTGGCTCAGCCGGCTGTTCGTTTTCATCCGCGTTGCCTGATTCGATGCTCGTTTCAGACGAAACGATAGTGGTATCGGCATTGGATTCGCTCTGGGAACGTGCAGACGAATCAGCTTGTTCCTGCTCTGCAAGCTCCTCGAGCTTCAGGCCCTTGCCCCAGGTCAACGTGGTCTCCACCGAGACGAACGCCTCTCCGTAACGGCCGGTGCGACCGGAATGCACGGAATTGGCAAGTCGCGCAATGCCCGCATCTCCATTGCCATCGTGGATGGCCGCAGCTACGGCATCAACCGCGTTCGCCGCGGTTTCGGCTCGCGTCGCACCTTCCACATCCACCGTTCCTTCGGAAGGATCGGACACGTCCAAACCTCTTGGCGCGCGGTATTTCGTGTCGACATCGCCACCATTCAGCGCCTGATGCGATTTGGATTCCACTTCGGCATCCGGGAAGTACAGTGCGGAATCGTAGGATCCCTGCTGCTCGTCACGCACGATTTTGCCGGTATGCAGTTCGACCACGCGCTTGCGCATGGAGTTGACGATTTCCTCATTATGCGTGGCCATGACGACGGTGGTGCCGGTGCGGTTGATGGCGTCCAACACTTCCATAATGCCCAACGATGTGGTCGGATCAAGGTTTCCGGTAGGCTCGTCGGCCAGCAGAATCTGTGGATGGTTCACATACGCTCGCGCGATGGCCACACGCTGCGCCTCACCGCCGGAAAGCTCATGCGGATAGCTGTCCTCCTTACCGGTAAGCCCAACCGTCTGCAGAACTTTCGGCACCAACGATTTGATGGTGGAACGGCTTGTGCCGATCACTTCAAGTGCGAACGCCACATTCTCCCACACCGTTTTGTTGTTCAACAGCTTGTAATCCTGAAAGATGAAGCCGATGGAACGACGATAATGCGGCACCTGCCGTGCGGACAGGCGTCGCAAATCGTTGCCCGCGACGCGGATCTCGCCGTCCGTGGCCTCCTCTTCACGCAGCAACAGGCTCAGCAATGTGGTTTTGCCGGAACCTGATGCGCCCACGAGGAACACGAAATCCCCTCGATTGATGTCGAGATTGATGTCATCCAACGCAGGCCTAGTGCCTTTCGGATACACCTTGCTCACATGTTCAAGCGAAATCAGCGCCATCGTCGTACCCCTCCACTATGTGCTGTTCTGATTACGGGAATCGCGGCTTTTAGGCTTCCGCTTCTTCCTCCGCCTTACGACGCTGTTCATGACGCCAGCGGATACCAGCTTCGATGAACGCGTCGATATCACCGTCGAACACGGCTTGGGTCTGCGAGGTCTCATAGCCAGTGCGCAGATCCTTGACCATCTGATACGGATGCAGTACGTAGGAGCGCATCTGATCACCCCAGCTGGCCTTGATATCGCCGGCGAGTTCCTTCTTTTTCTTGGCTTCCTCTTCGTGGCGCAGCACCAGCAGTCGGGACTGCAGCACGGCCATAGCCGCGGCACGATTCTGAATCTGCGAACGCTCATCCTGCATGGTCACCACGATGCCGGTCGGAATGTGGGTGATGCGTACCGCGGAATACGTGGTGTTCACGCCCTGCCCGCCAGGACCGGAAGAGCAGTAGGTATCAACACGGATTTCGGAATCAGGCACGTCGATATGATCGGTCGCTTCGACGAGCGGCACCACTTCCACAGCCGCGAAGCTGGTCTGACGGCGGCCTTGGTTGTCGAACGGGGAGATGCGTACCAGACGGTGGGTGCCGCCTTCCACGCTCATGCGACCATACGCATAGGGGGCATCCACCTGGAAGGTGGCGGACTTGATGCCCGCCTCTTCCGCATAGGAGGTGTCCATGACTTTAGCTTTGTAGCCGTTGCGTTCCGCCCAACGCAGGTACATGCGCAACAGCATCTGTGCGAAGTCGGCCGCATCCACGCCGCCAGCACCGGAGCGAATGGTCACCACTGCGGAACGTTCGTCGTATTCGCCGTCAAGCAAGGTCTGGATTTCCATGTCCGCCAGATCGTTCTGAATGCTTTCGACTTCGGACCGCGCTTCCGCCAACGTGTCGGCGTCGTCTTCTTCCTGCCCCAATTCCACGAGCGTTTCGACATCGTCGATACGCTGGCTTGCGGAGGAGAGACGCTTCAGCTGGGACTGTACTGCGGAAAGCTTGCTGGTCACCTTCTGCGCGTTTTCGGGGTCATCCCACAGTCCCGGTTCGGCCGCCTGCACTTCAAGATCCTTGGCCTGTGCGGTCAGTCGGTCGACGTCCAGCGCCTTGGAAATCGATTCGTATTTGGCGCGCGCTTCGCCGATTGCTTGGGAAAAATCAAATTCTGCCATCGTTTACACCATACATTTCTTTATGCGTTCTTTATATTCTGTCATGGAGCCTCATACGGCTTTCGCACAATCCTCAACTTTTCCACGTGCCCGCATGCTCGCTCCCATCCTGCCGAGCCGTGAACCAGTCTCGTTATGTATGGGAATGCAGACCCGGGGAGGATCATACCAGGCCAAGGGCTTCAAAGACCTGCGTAGATAGCAGGAATCACCAGACTCAGCAGCATCGCCGCGGCAATGACGATGCACACCGCTCGCACCAAAGTGCGGCGACGGCGCTCTCGCTGCTCGCGTTCGCTTCTGTAGTCACTCATGGGGCACCAGTATAGGCAACACCTTCTACTTATCGACTTCCGGCATTCTTGACGCAGTCTCGTATTTCATGCGCGGAAAACATGCGCGAATCATTCGAGAACGTGAACGAATCATTTATGGTAGGGCTCTCCGGCATTGATTTTGTACGCACGATAGATCTGTTCCAACAAAATAACGCGCATTAACTGATGCGGGAACGTCATTTTGGAGAAGCTCAGCAGGTAGTCGGCCCGTTTCACAATCATTGGATCGAGCCCGAGAGAGCCGCCGATGATGAGCTGGATATGGCTTGTGCCGTGCAGCCCGAGACCGTCGATTTTCCGCGCAAGTTCCTCGCTGGTCAGCTGCTGGCCTTCGATGGCGAGCGCGATGACGAACGCATCGTCACGTATATGTTTGGCGATGCGTTCGCCTTCCTTGGCTTTGATTTGCCGTTCAACTCCCTCACTGGCATGCTCGGGTGTTTTCTCGTCGGCTACTTCGACGATGTCAAGCTTGCAGTATCGGCTGAGTCGTTTCGAATATTCGGCGATGGCGTCGCGCAGATATTTTTCCTTGACTTTGCCGACGGTGATAAGGGAGATTTTCATGGCTTGTTTTTAGTTCTTGTGCAGTTTTTCGTTCAGTTCGATACCGGTCTTGCGATAGCGCGCTTCGATACGTCCGGACACCGAGTTGCGGATGAACAGAATGTTGTCTTTGCCGGAAAGGTCGGCGCCCTTGACGGTTTCGAGCGGTTCTCCCGCTGCAACCTTGGCCTTGTCGTAGATGGTCACCTTGGTGCCGGCGGTCACATACAGGCCGGCTTCAACCACGCAGTTGTCGCCGAGGGAGATGCCAATGCCCGCGTTCGCGCCGAGCAGCGAATGCTCGCCGATGGAGTTCTTGAGCTTGCCGCCGCCGGATAGGGTGCCCATGATGGATGCACCGCCGCCGATGTCGGAACCATTGCCAACCACAACACCTTGGGAGACTCGGCCTTCCACCATGGAAACGCCGAGCGTGCCGGCGTTGAAGTTCACGAAGCCGGCATGCATGACGGTGGTGCCTTCGGAAAGATGGGCGCCCAAACGCACGCGGTCGGCGTCGCCGATACGTACGCCGGTCGGCACCACATAGTCGACCATGCGCGGGAACTTGTCGATCGACAACACGTTCACGTCGGCCTTCGGCAGGCCCGGAGCGCTCTGGTTGGCGGCGGCCATCACATCGAGCTTGCGCAGCGCGAAATCCTCGACCGCGAAAGGACCATAGTTGGTCCACACCACATTGTTGAGGGCCGCGAAAATGCCATCCAGGTTCAGTGTGTTTGGCTTGGCCAGACGCATGCTCAGCAAGTGCAGACGCAGGTAGGCGTCGGCGGCATCTTCGATCGGCTCGTCAAGCTTCGACACGGTGAACACCGGAATGCGGCGCACACCACGCACGTCCACTCCCTCATGGGCAAGGTTGCCGAAATTATGGTTCGGGCGGGCCACTTCCTTCGGCGCCTCGCCAAGCTTCAATTCCGGATACCAAACATCCAAAGTATTGCCGGCCGCGTCCACGCTGGCCAGACCCCAACCCCACGCGGTGCGTTGATCGGTCATTCTTCGCTCCTTCACAATAGTGATTGCATTACTTGCACGTTTCCGTGCAATACTTTAGCCGCAGGGCTTGGCGAAAGAAATCACGATTCCATGAAGCAGCGAAAAAAACAACTATCGACGGTCGATCGGCACGTAATCGCGTTCGGTGTAACCGGTGTACACCTGACGTGGGCGACCGATCTTGGTGTTTGGATCGGCAAGCATCTCACGATATTGCGCAATCCAACCGGGAATGCGCCCCAACGCGAACAATGTGGTGAACATCGACGGATCGAAACCGATCGCACGGTAGATCAATCCCGTGTAGAAGTCGACATTCGGATACAAGTGACGAGACACGAAATACTCGTCATTCAACGCGATCTTCTCCAATTCCGTGGCGACGTCGAACAATGCACGCTCATCGGCCGGCAGTTTCAACGTATCCGCGCGTTCCATGATCTTCTGCAGATACGTCTTGGCGATCGCCGCACGAGGATCATACGATTTGTACACGCGGTGGCCAAGTCCGGAAATGCGCTGACCACTGGTTTTGGCGTCTTCCACGAATTCCTTGACGGTTTTGCCTGAATCGCGAATGGTTTTGAGCTGACGCAACACCGCCTCATTCGCACCGCCGTGCAGCGGGCCCGAAAGCGCGTTGATGCCTGCGGCGACCGCGGAATACAGGTTGGCGTGAGCGGAACCGGCGATACGTACCACGGACGTGGAGCAATTCTGCTCATGATCGGCATGGATGATCAGCAATCGGCCGAGTGCGTGCACGTACAGCGGATCGGAATCGAACGGCTCGTACGGCACCGCGAAGCACATGCGCAGAAAATCGTCCACGTAACCGCGCGAATAATCCGGATACAGCATCGGCTCATCGCGGCGACGGCGGAAAATGTAGCTGACGATGGTTCGCGCCTTCGCCATGATAATGGTCGCGGCTTCGTCAAGCTGGTCGGAATCGTTGATATCCGTGGTATCCGGGTAGAAGGTGGCGAGCGCGTTGACCGCGGACGCCATCACGCTCATCGGATGCGCGGTACGCGGGAAGGAGCCCATGAAAGTGCGGAAACCCTCCCCCACCATCGTACGATGGTTGATGTCGGAGATGAAACGGTCGTACTGCTCCTGATTCGGCAGTTCGCCGTGGCGCAACAGCCATGCGACCTCAAGGAAATCAGATTGCTCGCACAGCTGCTCGATCGGGTATCCGCGGTAGCGCAGAATCGAGTTCTTGCCGTCGATGTAGGTGATTTTCGATTCGCATTGCGCGGTCGTCAGAAATCCGGGGTCAAGCGTGACCCAGCCATCATTACGCAGCGTGGATACCACGATGCCGTCCGCGCCTGCCGTGGCTTCGACCACCGGCAGGGTGAAGTCTTTGGATTCCACACTCAGATTGGCTGTAGCCATACTTGCACGCTCCTTAACCGTCCATAACCGTTCGGAAGTATCGAATACTATATGGCATGCGCGTTTCCAAGCATGGTTTCGTCTCAAAATCAATCGATTGACGTTCGATTCTCTATTCTCATATACCGAATAATTCAGTTTTCCCGCACAAATACGCATATAAAAAGCCGATGTCTAGAATTGCAAAAGAATTCCAGACATCGGCTTCGCCTGATGAATCTCGTTAATCCACTACGAAATCACAACGTTTTCGCCAACAACTGATCACTTGTCGCGAACGGTGAGGATCACCGGGCCATTATCGGTGATGGCGATGGTGTGCTCGCTGTGCGCGCCGCGGGAACCGTCGGAACTCTTCAGTGTCCAACCGTCCTTCGGATCCTGGTAGATCTCGTCGGTGGTCTTGAGGAACCACGGTTCGATGGCGATGACCAGGCCCGGACGCAGCTTGTAGCCGTGGTGGGCGCGGCCGTCGTTCGGCACATGCGGATCGCCGTGCATGATACGGCCGACGCCGTGGCCGCCGAATTCAAGGTTGATCGGATAACCGTATTCGCGAGCCACATCACCGATGGCCGCGGAAACATCACCCAAACGGTTGCCCGGCTGTGCAGCGGCGATACCGGCTTCCAAAGCCTCTTCGGTGCACTTGATCAGTCGCAAATCCTCAGGATCCTTATGTTCGCCGACCACAAAGCTGATGGCGGAATCGGCAACCCAACCGTCGACGTTGATCGCCAAATCGAGGCTGACCAGATCGCCGTCTTTCAGGTTGTAGTCGAACGGAACGCCATGCAGCACCGCATCGTTCACGGAAACGCAAATGTAGTGTGCGAACGGGCCGGTACCAAAATCCGGAGCGTAGTCAACATAGCAGGATTCGGCTCCCTTGCGATCAACGATGCGCTTGTGCACGAATTCGTCGATTTCCAGCAGATTGGTACCAACTTTGGTGAATTCCTTGAGATCACGCAGAATACCGCCGACGAAACGGCCGGCCGGCTTCATCTCTTCGATCTCTTTCGGTGTTTTCAGTTCAATCATGCTTATAACCCTACTTCGTACGCCCTACAGTTCATGCGTTTCTTGCGATCAGGCAATCACATCTTACATATGAAATTACATAATGACGATTATTCGTTTCGGATACACTGTTTTGTCACCAAAGATGGATAGTGTGAAATCATGAGTACCACTTTGAATTCGGGCATCGATCCGGCATCGTTCTCCGCCGTGACCGGCCCTGCGCAAGATCTGTTCCGCTATGTCAATGGCCCGTGGATCGACATGTATCGTCTTCCTGACGACCGTTCCCGTTATGGTTCGTTCGACAAGCTCGCCGAAGACGCCGAAAACCAGATTCGCGAGATTCTTGAAGACGATGACTGCCCTGCCAAGAAGTCCCACGCCCTGTATGCAAGCTTCCTTGACGTTGATGCCATCAACGCTTCCGGGCTCGCCGCCATTGAACGCCAGCTTGAGGCCATTGATGCCGCTGCCAGCAAAACCGAGCTCACTCGCGCTTTGGGCGCGATGAATCCGGCTGGCGGCCCTGACTTGATTGGCATTGCCGTATATGGCGATCCCGGTGCTCCCGAAACCAACATCATCCATGTTGAGCAGGCCGGTTTGGGACTGCCCGATGAGGCGTATTACCGTGAAGACCATTATGCGCCGATTCGCGAAGCGTACGTCGATATGGTGGCCAAGCAGCTTAAGAACGCGAAGCTTGCCGCCGATAGCGAGCAGGCCGAAGCCGACGCCAAACGTTTCCTCGATGTTGAGACGCGTATCGCCGCGAACCATTGGGACAATGTAGCCACCCGTGATTCGGTGAAGACCTATAATCCCACTGATTATGCGGAATTGAGCGGCATGCTTGCCGATTATGATCTCGACACATGGATTGAATCATGGCAGTCCGCATATGATCAGACTTCCGCAGCACAGGTGCAACCGCTTGATTTCCGCGGTATTTTCAACCGTGTGGTAGTGCATGAGCCGAGCTTTCTCACCGGTCTTAACGCGTTCTGGAAGACCTCGGATCTTGATGATCTCAAGCTGTGGGCTCGCGTGCATGTGATCATCGGATCCACATTGGAACTGCCGCACGAATTCGATGAGACGAATTTCGAGTTCTATGGCAAGACGTTGTCTGGCCAGAAGCAGCAGCGTGTGCGCTGGAAGCGCGGCGTTTCGCTGGTCAACGGCATTTGCGGCGAGGATGTGGGCCGCGAATATGTGAAGAGGCACTTCCCCGAGTCGTCGAAGCAGCGCATGGAACAGCTGGTCGGCAACCTGATCGACGCCTACCGCATGTCCATCTCCAGTTCTGCCTGGCTTGGCGAGGAAACCAAGCAGAAGGCGTTGGAGAAGCTCTCCAAGTTCGTGCCGAAGATCGGCTATACGAACCATTGGCGTGACTATTCCGCGCTTGATGTGCGCGAGAATGCCGGTTTTGCCGAGAACATGCGTGCCGCCAACTTGTATGAGACCGGCTATCAGCTGGCCAAAGTCGGCAAGAGCGTCGACAAGGACGAATGGCTGATGAACCCGCAGACGGTGAACGCCTACTATGAGCCGACCATGAACGTGATCGTATTCCCGGCCGCCATTCTGCAACCGCCGTTCTTCGATCCGAATGCCGAAGACGCCGCGAATTACGGTGGTATCGGCGCGGTGATCGGTCATGAGATCGGCCACGGTTTCGACGATCAGGGTGCCCAGTATGATGGCGACGGCAAGCTCAACGATTGGTGGACCGAAGAAGACAAAGCCAATTTCGAACAGCTCACGCAGAAGCTCATCGACCAGTACAACGCATTCGTACCGACCCAGCTCTCTGAAAAGTACGCCGACGATCCCGCCCAAGCTCCGCATGTGAACGGCGCGCTGACCATCGGCGAGAACATCGGCGACTTAAGTGGTGTGAACATCGCGCTCAAGGCGTACGCGTTCGCTCTTGACGAGGCAGCCGGCCGTGAGAAGAACGGATCCATGGACGCAGTTGAGGCTTCGCTGGCTGAAGCGCCGCAAATCGACGGTTTCACCGGATTGCAGCGTTTCTTCCTCAGCTATGCATCCATCTGGCGCACCAAGAATCGTGACGAGCTGGCGGAGCAGTATCTGCAGATCGACCCGCATTCCCCCGCTGAATGCCGCACGAACGGCATCGCACGCAACGTTGACCTGTTCTACAAGGCGTTCGATGTGAAGCCTGAGGATGGTATGTGGCTTGATCCCGATCAGCGCGTGCGCATCTGGTAACGAGCCGCATCATCAGTAGGCAATCGTCGCCCATCGTGCGAAGCATCGGTGCCTCCTAATATATGTCGCCGCCGAATTCTTCGGGATTTCCCGAGAATTCGGCGGCTTCGTCATCTTCGGGAACCACTAGCTCAACCGGAGCCGCACTGTCGTGTTTTGCGAACGGGTCGACTCCCACTTGAGGTTCCGTGCTCTTCGTTTCCGGTTGGCTTTGGTCGTTTGGCTTGATGAACTTGCGCAACGTAGTGACGCCACGGTTGAGGTCATGCCCTGCGGCGCTGGCTTCCAGCACAATACGCGACTGCGGTTTACCATTCATATCGGTCCATGTTTCCGTGGCAAGCGAACCTACTACAATAACCGGTTCGCCTTTCTTCAACGATTGGCAGATGTTTTCGGATAGATTCCGGTACGCTTTCACCGTGATCCACGTGGTAGGAAGATCTTTCCATTGCTGTGTGCGATTGTCGAAATACCGTCTGGTGCTCGCCATTCTGAACGAGCTGGCATGGGGCATGCCATCCTTGTTGAATTGCGTGGGATTGGCGCCCACATATCCGGTGATGGTGATGAGAGCTTGCTGTTGTGCCATGATCGGCCCTTTCTGTCGCTTTGGTGGTAAAGGGGCCGCGGAAAGCACCGATGAAGGTGCGAGGGCAACATGCAGTCGGAGAAATGGGTTGTGAGAGAGGGGTTCTGCACGCCTTTCCGCTTCCTTGCGTTTCCGCGGTAGAACCCACTATCCCCGATTCGACCATACTGGCACAAGCGCAACCGGCAAATGTGGATAGAGGACGCCGTTTCGGGCGAGTCGTGGATAGTCGGTGGATAAATCTCACTTATCCACAGCAATGCACTGTCGATATGTGCATGGTTTTTAGTTTGTTTGTCCCATAAATGTTTTCCGCAAAATCATGCTTCCTTCCATCTGTTTTCTAGATAAAAAACGGAAGACTATGGAATTTCCATAATCTTCCGTCTATATGATGAAATAATCAGAAAAAATACGATTATTACTTCAGCAGTGCGGCAACACGATCGGCGATCATCTGGGCGGCGTCGGCAACAGGCACGGCTTCGGCGTTCTCGCCATTGCGGTCACGCACTTCAATGGTGCCATTGTTGACAGTGTCGCGGCCTGCGACGGCGATCAGCGGCACACCGATAAGCTCGGCATCCTTGAACTTGACGCCCGGGGAAACCTTCTTGCGGTCATCGAAGATCACTTCGATGCCCTTGGCTTCCAGCTCGGCGATCAGTCGCTCGGCGGCTTCGAATGCGGCCGCATCCTTGCCGGTGGCCACCACATGCACCTGGGCGGGAGCGATGATGGCCGGCCATGCCAAGCCCTTCTCGTCATGGTGTGTTTCAGCGATGCAAGCCATCACACGAGACACGCCAATGCCGTAGGAGCCCATCCATACCGGCACGGTCTTGCCGTTCTGGTCGAGCACCTTCAGACCGAGCGCGTTGGAATACTTCAGGCCAAGCTGGAACACCTGACCGATTTCCACACCGCGTTCGAAGCTCAGCGGTCCGGAACCGTCCGGGCTCATGTCGCCGTGGCGAACCTGCACGGCCTCCACCACGCCGTCGGCCTCGAAGTCGCGGCCGTACACGAGATCGTAGTAGTCGACACCGGCTTCATCGGCACCGGTGAACCATGCGGAACCGCGGGCGATATGCGCGTCGATGAGGTAACGCAACGCTTCGCCGGTTTCATTGGCGTTTTCAGCCTTTTCACCGCCGCGAGCCTGCGGGCCAAACGCCATCGGGCCGATATAGCCCTTGACGAGTTCCGGATGCTTCTTCAGATCCTCGTCGGTGGCCTCTTCGATTTCAGCCGGAGTGAACTGCGCTTCAAGACGCTTCATGTCAACGGTACGATCGCCAGGCACGCCGACAACCACCAGTTCTCGCCACGGCTCGTCATGATCGTCATCCTGCGGATGCATCACGGCGATCACCACGTTCTTCAGAATGTCGGAAGCCTCCCACGCGCGGCCATCGGAACGCGGATGGTTGGCATTGGCGAATTCAACCATCTGATCGATGGTTTCAGCATTCGGCGTCGGACGCTTTTCAGCGGCTGGAGTGTTGCTGAAGTCGATGGCTTCCGGTTCCGGAGTGGTCAGCGCCTCAACATTCCAAGCCTTACCGCTCGGCGACTGTGCGAAGGTGTCTTCACCGATTTCCATCGGGGCAAGGAACTCTTCGGATTCGAAGCCGCCCATCGGGCCGGCCATGGCGTGCACTGGCACATACTTCAAATCGAGACGGTTGAAAATACGCTCGTAGGCGCCACGCTCGTCCATATACGCCTTGACAAGGCCTTCCTTGTCGAGCGTGAAGGAGTAGGCGTCCTTCATGATGAATTCACGGCCACGAATCAGGCCTGCACGCGGGCGGAATTCGTCACGATACTTGGTCTGAATCTGGTAGAGGGTAACCGGCAGATCCTTGTAGGAGGAGTACAGGTCCTTGACCAGCAGGGTGAACATTTCCTCATGGGTCGGCGCCAGCAGGTAGTCGGCCTCATGGCGATCCTTCAAACGGAAGATGTTGTCGCCATACTCTTCCCAACGGTGGGTGGCCTCATACGGTTCACGCGGCAGCAGACCGGAGAAGTGAACTTCCTGAGCGTCGATCGAAGCCATTTCCTCACGGATGATGTTTTCGATCTTGTTCAGAACATTCAGGCCCAGCGGCAGCCAGGTCCAAATACCCGGAGCGGCCTTGCGCAGGTAGCAGGCACGCTGCAAAAGCTTATCCGATACGACATCGGCATCGGCGGGATCCTCACGCAGAGTGCGCAGGAACATGGTGGACATACGAAGTGCTTTAGTCATACGCTCAAAACTACTCAGGCAAGGGGACGTAACACCCAATCCGACCACCCGTTCACCGGTGCATGGCAACGCACGGACGGAGTACAACAGTCATATCCGTCGAATCCCAAAAAACATCGTAAATGCCAAACGAGGCAATCGCCGTACTAGAACAGCGCATCCTGCGCGAACTCGTCATCGTCTGAGGCTGCAGCCATCTGCCGGAACGCGGCGATGCCATCATGAGCCAACATATCGGATGCCCGTGCCGAGGCGAGACGCAACTCACCATCCAATCGCACCGCATCGGGCGAAACCAAAAACATGCGTTCGTTCACACCGTTCAGATACAGGCCTTGCAGACCTTCCACACGAGACAGCGCCACATACCCCATGCCGGGCGCGAAAGTGCGCCGCAAATCCATCACCGCACGGTCGAGCGTCATACCTTGCGATTTGTGGATGGTGATCGCCCACGCACAGCGCAACGGCACCTGGTTGACGCTGGCGAGCACTGTGTCGCCGTCCATCATTTCCCAGCAATTCGGCTTCATGGTAACGACATTGCCGTTTTCAAATTCAACAATCGGCCATCCGCCCTTGTTTTCGGCGGCAAATCCGCGCACGGTGCCCAATGATCCGTTCACGAATTGGTGGTCGGTGTCGTTACGTACAGCCATCACCGCAGCTCCGGTTTTGAGCTGCAAACGTTCGGGGGCAAGCATGTTTTTCTTCAAACGTTCCACCAGATTGACCGGCCCTGCGGCTTCAGCGAAATATTCGTGCGGTTCCTCGCTGATTTCGAACAGGCGCATGTCGTTGAGCGTGTCCGCCTGCTTGTTGACGGGAAACAGATTGACGGCCTGCTGACCAGGTTCGGGAATGGCGCCCAGCCTGGTGAGGAGTACATTGCGGTCGTCGTCGTTCACGCAACCGTTGCGAATATCGGTCAACACGGTGAGCAGACTGCCGTCATCCTGACGATGCTGTTCGGTCAGGTAACAGATTGCAGGATTCAATTCCCGCCATACCAATGATTCAGTGACGAAACCGTCTGGATTGAGTCCCGCGTTCGCATATCGTTCGCGGGAAGCCACGAATTCCGGGCTTGGTGTGACCAGATCGTGGTTGCGTCCACCCACGCTCACCGGCGGAAGCTGGAAGAAATCGCCGGACAGCACCACTTGAAGCCCGCCGAACGGGCGCTGGTCACGGCGAATGATGCGGCACACCTGATCGACCATGTCGAACAGCCACGCATGCAGCATGGAAACCTCGTCGATGATGAGAATGTCAGCGCCTTGCAGCTTACGTTTGCGTCGGGTACGTATGGTTTTGATCAGATTGTCGGTGAGCGCGTTGGCAAGTCCGACACCGCTCCATGAATGAATGGTCTGCCCGTTGATGTGCGTGGCCGCGATACCGGTGGACGCCGTCACCGACACCGCCGCACCTTCGGCACGGGCCTGACGTACGAACTCGTTAAGCACGTAAGTCTTGCCGGCACCCGGCGCGCCTGTCAGAAAGACGCTCGTACCACTTTGCAGAATCGCCAATGCCTCAGCCTGCCGCATGCCGCACCGCCTTTCCTGTTCAATCGACCATTAATTTCGAAAAACGGCTTCCTTACGCAATCAGCTTGTCGACAACCTGAAGCACCCCGTGATCGGCATTGGATGGAGCCACAAAATGCGCGGCTTGTTTCAACGCGGGGTGCGCATTGCCCATGGCGAACGACCACTGCCCCGCCGAGAGCATCTGCAAATCGTTGAGATAATCGCCAAATACCGTCGTTTGGGCCGCAGTAACGCCAAGCATGCGCTGCAACGCTTCGACGCCCTGCTTCTTATCGGTTGTAGCATTCATGATGTCGACCCACAGTTTGCCGGAAACCACCACCTGATAATCGTTTTTCAGTGGCGTCAGCTTTTCCGCGGCCATCGCTTCGGCACCGTCGAAATCGAGAATCGCCAGTTTGAGCATGGTGTCGCTTTCGCCGTTTGATGCGATCACATCTTCAAGCACGCTATGCAGATCGTCCACAATCTCCAGTGCCGCATAATATTTGCCGACTTCGTCAAGGAACGGTTTGTCCGTACGCTGCACGTATGCCGTGCGCAGGCCACAAAGCACCAATCCCATATCATATTCGCCAGCCGCGGCAGAAGCGTTCACCGTGTCGATGGTCCAGCGGGTCACATCGGTATCAATGCCGTGCACTTCGGCAATATTACCGTCAATGGCCACGACATTGCCGTTTTCCGCGATATACGAAAGTTCTCCGCCGTCAAGCACCTGCGCCGCCTTATCGGCGAACATGGCACGCAAGGTAGCGTACTGGCGTCCGGACGCCGGCACGAATTCAACGCCTCGTGAGCGCAACCGCGCAAGCATCGGCCAGAAACCTTGCGGAATCTCGCTATGCTCATCAAGCAGGGTGCCGTCCATATCGGCAACCACCAAGCGAATGTCTTGCGGGACTTCGATGCTGGTCCAATCGGCTGCGCTCACTGGAGTCCTTTCCATGTTTTCGTTGGAATATCAGATTTTCCAACGATTATGCGATATACAGAATCAGTTGTTGTTCAAAATGCTGGTTGCTACGATCTGATCGGCGATCGCTTTGGCTTCGGCTGCGTCAGGACCGGGCGCCGCTGCCATGAACGCCTTACGGTAGTAACGCAGTTCATCCAGGGATTCGATGATGTCGGCGAGCGCGCGATGTCCGCCGTTCTTCGGCGGACGGTTGTTGTATACGGCCGGATACCAGCGGCGGGCAAGCTCTTTGAGCGTGCTCACGTCGATTACGCGGTAGTGCAGGTGTTCCATGAGATTCGGCATGTAACGGTCGAGGAATTTTTTATCTGATCCGATGGAGTTGCCTGCGAGCAGCGGCTTGACGCCGTCCGGGGTGAAGCGGGACACGTATTCGGTGACTTTCCGTTCGGCCTCTTCGACGCTCAGGCCGTTCTCCCATTCGTTGATGAGTCCGGAACGGGTGTGCATGGCGCGCACGAAATCGTTCATATTAGCCACGGCCGCATCGGAAGGCTTGATCACGAAATCGATGCCTTCGTCGAGCACGTTGAGGTCGAAGTCCGTCGGCACTACAGAAATCTCGCACAGTTCGTCGTGGAAGATGTCAAGACCAGTCATCTCGCAGTCGATCCAGATCAGGCGTGAATCCTTCGCCGTGTATGTTTCACCGTCATGTGCGTCAACCATCTTGCCTCGTTTCCTTTGCGTGTGCGCGTGCCGCTTGGCACGCTTCAGCTGAACATTCGAAGATACCGCGAGGTAGGGAGATTGGAAGGCCTACGCACTGGGACGTCACGCTTTTTCGCGATTTGCTTCATAATCAATGCCGCTACTTGGCGATAGGGCGACGTTCGGTTATAAATATTCACGTTGCAGATATGAATAAAGCCTCTTACTTTCGGTCTTTTCCGAGAAGTAAGAGGCTTTTACCGATTATTGATTACTGGGATTCAGTAATCACTGGCGGCCGGAGTAGTTCGGAGCTTCGGCAGTCATGACGATGTCGTGCGGATGGGATTCGCGCAAGCCAGCGTCGGTGATACGGATGAAACGGCCACGTTCCGGCATTTCGGCGATGTTGTGGGCGCCGATGTAGAACATGGACTGGTGCAGGCCGCCGATCATCTGATACAGCACTGCGTTCAGCGGTCCGCGGTACGGCACTTCGCCTTCAACGCCTTCCGGAACGACCTTGTCGTTGGAGGTGACGTCAGCCTGGAAGTAGCGATCCTTGGAGTAGGACTTCTTGCCACGCGGAGCCATGGCGCCGAGGGAGCCCATGCCACGGTACAGCTTGTACTGCTTGCCGTGCAGCAGCACCTTCTCGCCCGGAGCTTCCTCGCAGCCTGCGAGGGTGCCACCGAGCATGACGGTGGAGGCACCGGCAACCAGAGCCTTAGCGATGTCGCCGGAGTAGTGAATGCCACCGTCGGCGATGCACGGCACGCCAGCGGCACGGCAGGCCTGAGCGGCCTCGTACACTGCGGTGAGCTGCGGCACGCCAACACCGGCCACCACGCGGGTGGTGCAGATGGAGCCTGGGCCGACACCGACCTTGACGGCGTCAACACCGGCGTCGATCATGGCCTGAGCGCCCTGACGGGTGGCTACGTTACCGCCGATGATGTCAACGCCCTTGAACGCGGAATCGGACTTCAGGCGACGAATCATGTCGAGAGCCAGCTTGGCCTCACCGTTGGCGGTGTCGACCACGAGCACGTCCACGCCGGCTTCCATCAGAGCGGAAGCACGGTTGTAGGCGTCGCCCAGGAAGCCGATGCCCGCGGCGACGCGCAGACGACCCTGCTCATCCTTGGTGGCGTCCGGGTACTGCTCGGTCTTCACGAAGTCCTTCACGGTGATCAAGCCGGTGAGGTGGCCTTCATCGTCGACCAGCGGCAGCTTTTCGACCTTGTACTTGGCCAGCAGGTCGTGGGCGTCTTCCTTGGAGATGTTGGACGGACCGGTAATGAGGTTTTCGCGGGTCATGACCTCGGAAACCTTGAGGCGGTCGTAATCCTCGGATGCGATGAAACGCATGTCGCGGTTGGTGATGATGCCAACGAGCTTGTTGTCGTTGTCAACGACCGGCAGACCGGAAATATGGAAACGACCGCACAGCTTGTCGAGATCAGCCAGCGTCACATCCGGGCTGACGGTCAACGGATCGTTGATCATACCGGATTCGGAGCGCTTGACGATGTCGACCTGAGCAGCCTGGTCGTCGATGGAAAGATTGCGGTGCAGTACGCCGATGCCGCCATTACGAGCCATGGCAATGGCCATATCGGACTCGGTGACGGTGTCCATTGCGGCGGAAATCGCCGGAACCTTCATCGTGATGTTGCGGGTCAGATGGGTGGTCGTATCCACTTCGGACGGAATGACATCCGTCTCGTTCGGCAGCAGCAGCACATCGTCATAGGCGAGGCCAAGCTGTGCGAAAATCGGAGGAAGTGGAGCGTACGTGGAATCTGCATTCATATCAGGAATTGTAGCCATAAACCTACTATATGAACGCGGGCTGACTTAGCGCGACACGGCAAAATCAGCAGTAAACAAAGGTGCCATGAAAGTCAACCAATGCCGCTAGGCAAAGCGTTTAATCATTTTTTGCCGTACTTCGATGACCGCAACGCGGCGTGCCTGCTGGCGTCCGCAGCATCCTCTTCCAGTATCTCAGGAATTCTATGCTTTAAATACGGATGCATGGTGGCGACGGTCAATACCACAGCCGCAATCAGAAATCCGATAAGCACATACTGTGCCTTGAAAAACAGCGTCATAATCGAGCCAAAGGCGATCAGCGCGGCCCACCCCCACAGAATCAGCACAGCACCCTGCACGGAATGCCCGATACGTAGCATGCGATGATGCAGGTGCATACGATCCGGATGCATTGGCGACTGCCCCTTACGCAAGCGGCGCACAATCGCAAGACACATGTCGAGGATCGGCAGGAACAATACCAGAATCGGCAGCAGAATCGGCATGAACACCGGCAGATAGATGCTGGCATGAATGCTGGCGGGATCAAGGCGACCGGTCATCACAATCGAAGCGCAGGTGATCAGATAACCAAGCAGCATGGAACCGGAGTCCCCCATGAACAACTTCGCCGGATGCCAGTTATGCAGCAGAAAGCCCACGCACATGCCAACCATGGCAATGTCAATCAGCGTTGCCATCGAAGCGTATGAAGGCGAATTGCGGGCGATAATGTACGAATAAATGGCGAACGCGATACCGCCGATCGCCACAATGCCCGACGACAAGCCATCCAAACCGTCCACGAAATTGACCGCGTTAATGGACGCGACGACCAAAAACGCGGTGATGGCCATCGACAGGCTCGGCGATGCCGTCACCAACGAACCAAGCGGAAGCGAAATGATCTGCAAGCCGCCCCATGCCACAAACACGGAAATCAGCAGCTGGCCGGCAAGCTTGAGCATCCAATCAAGATCCCACAAATCATCGGCCATGCCCAGCAGACTGATCATAACGGCACCGGCGAGAATCACCCACGCCTGTTGCGATTGCGCGAACAATCCCTGAATGAACGGAATGCGGGATGCGAACAGCATCGACACAGTGAAGCCGATCAACATGCCCAAACCGCCCAGTCGCGGAGTTGGAATGGTGTGCACGTCTCGCGCACGCACCTCGCCGACCGCACCGATCTCAATGGCGATATGGCGAATCAGCGGCGTGATCAGATAGGTGACGCCACCAGCAATCGCAGCAATGAACAGATAGATTCTCATACGCCCAAGGCACCGCCATTCAACGTCAAGGCCTTTCGGATAACCGGTTCGCGAATCACTCCCTCTCGAAGAATCGCAATGCCGTCACGCCCATGCGGGTCGGCTGCCACCACTGTGGAAGCCACATGGCCGGGGGTCGCCCCCCCATCCAAATACAGATCCACCGCATCGCCGAGCGCCTGAACGGCCTCGTCAACGGTTTGCGCGCTTTCATCGCCGGAACGGTTGGCGCTGGTGGCGGCCAACGGACCGGTAGCGCGCAAAACACGTAATGCGGCCGCGGAATTCGGAATGCGCACGCCTTGCGTGGCCTTTCCTGTGGCGGGATCCGTGCGTACCGTGGCGAGCGTGCAGTTGTCGCCCGCCACAGCGATCGGAGAAAATGCGCCCGGCATGAACATGGCGGACAGGCGGTTCAACGGCACCGGCAAATCCAAATGCAGCTTCTCCAGGCTTTCAATAGACGGCAACAGCACCTGCAACGACTTGTATTTCGGGCGTTGCTTCGCCGCGAACACCTTGCGGATCGCCTCAATGTTGCGCGGATCGCACGCAACGCCGTAGACCGTGTCCGTAGGAATCACAATCAATCCGCCGTCACGTACGATTTCGACAGCCTGGGCAAGGGATTCGTCTGAAATAGCGCGAATCTCGCTCATGACACCTCCCTTTTCGGCTTGCTGACCCCACCATTGTAAGGCAGGATTCTTCAGCTACGTTGAAACTGACCTTATGCGCCCAGATACGCCTTGCGTACCTGCTCGTTGTTCAGTAGCTCTTTGGCGTCGCCTTCCATCGTGATACGGCCGGTTTCCAGCACGTATGCACGGTCCGCGATCGACAGCGCCATCTTGGCATTCTGCTCAACCAACAGAATCGTGATGCCCTGCTCGTGCAGTTTGCGGATGATGGAGAAAATCTCCTTGACGAGCTTCGGGGACAGACCCATGGACGGTTCGTCCATGAGGATCGTCTTCGGATGGCTCATCAGCGCGCGGCCCATCGCGAGCATTTGCTGCTCGCCACCGGACAGTGTGCCGGCTTTCTGGTTGCGACGTTCCTTCAGACGCGGGAACAGACCGTAGACCATGTCAAGGTCCTTCTTAAGGCTCGACTGGTCCTTCAGGCTGAACGCGCCCATTTCGAGGTTCTCCTCAACGCTCATGCGCGTAAAGACGTGACGGCCTTCGGGAATGTGAGCCATGCCGAGGGTCACGATCTTGTTGCTGTGAGTTTTCAGCAAGTCCACGCCGTTGTACATCACGGAACCGGATTTAGCCGGCACCAGACCGGTGATGGTGTGCAGCGTGGTGGTTTTGCCCGCGCCGTTCGCACCGATCAAGGATACGATCTCGCCATCCTTCACGGTGAAACTGATGTCCTTGACGGCTTCGATGGCACCGTACGAAACGGAAAGGTTCTTGACTTCCAGCATCAGGCTTCCTCCTCGCTTTCGTCATCTTCGTCATCGGAACCAAGGTATGCGGAAATGACCTGCGGATTGTTGGCAATCTCATCCGGCGTGCCGGCTGCGATGGTGCGTCCGTAGTCGAGCACCTGGATGCGCTGGCAGACGTTCATCACCAAGCTCATGTCATGTTCGATCAGCAGGATGGCGATGCCGAAACGGTCGCGGATGGTGTTGATGCAGTTAAGCAGATCCTCGGTTTCCGTCGGATTCATGCCTGCGGCCGGTTCGTCGAGCAGAAGCAGCTTCATGCCGGTGGCGAGGGCGCGTGCGATTTCCAGCTTGCGCTGGGCGCCGTACGGCAGATTCGCGGCTTCGGTTTCCGCCAGACCTTCCAATCCGAAGATCTTGAGCAGGTCGATGGCTTTGGTGTGTATCTCGCGTTCCTGCTTCCAGAATTTCGGCGTGCGGAAAATCGCGCCGCCCATGCGGTAGCTGAACGATTCGTTGAACGCGACCAGCACGTTCTCTTCCACCGTCATCTGACCGAACAGACGAATATTCTGGAAGGTTCTGGCAATGCCTGCATGAACGATCTGGTGGGTCTTTTTGCCGTTCATCCGCTCACCATTCAGGTAAAGGGAGCCTTCGGTCGGCTTATACACACCAGTGATCAGGTTGAACACGGTGGTTTTGCCTGCGCCGTTGGGGCCGATCAGCCCCACCAGCTCGGATTCGCCGATTTCCATATTAAAATCATCCACGGCTTTCAGGCCGCCAAACTGGATGCCAAGGTGCTGGCATTTCAAAACGGGTTGTGCCATGGTTCAGGCCCCCTTTTCTGCTTTTGCTTTTACCGTGCCACGGCCGGTCAGTTTTTCCAGCGCGCGGGTCAGGCTGAACTCCCACCGGCCAAAGATGCCGCCGGGACGGAACAGCATGACCAGCACCAGAACCACCGAGTAGGCCAGCATGCGGTAGGTAGAAAATTCACGCATCAGTTCCGGTAAAGCGCTCAGGAACGCTGCGCCGATGATGGAACCGGTCAGCGAACCGGTGCCGCCGATGATCACTTCGCTCAACAGCTCTGCGGAATAGTTAAAGTTGAAGTTGGTGGGGATCATTGCCGTCATGTAATGGGCATAAATACCGCCGCCGATGCCGGCAAAGAATGCGCTGATGGCAAAGGTCATGACCTTGTAATAGGTCACATTGATGCCGGAAGCCGAAGCCGCGATGTAGTCCTCACGGATGGCCTGCACGGTGCGGCCATATTTGCTGCGGACGAACAGGTACATGATGGTAACGCAGACCACCATGATCCAGAATACCCGCGGGAAGGTGGACAGCTTGAGGATGCCACTCATTGTTTTACCGCCGCCGGTGATGGAAAAGTTGCAGAAGCAGACGCGGATGATTTCGGCAAACGCCATGGTGACAATGGCGAGATAGTCGCCGCGCAGGCGCAGCGCCGGGATGCCGACCAGTACGCCCATGATGCCCGCAGCCAGGCCGCCGACCAGCAGCGCGATCAGGAACAGCCCCAGATCCGAAAGCCCTTTGCCTGCCAGCGCGCCGGATACAATGGCGGAGACATAAGCGCCGACCGAAACAAACCCCGCATGCCCCAAGGAGAACTCGCCCATAAAGCCAACTACCAGGTTCAGCGATGTGACCATGATGATGGTGTAGCAGGCGGTGGTGCAGATGCCCTGAATATAGGTGGTGGAGGTGCCGAACGCATTGGCGGCGAACAGCCCTGTCAACAGGGCAAACACCAGCGCCACGCCCACAGCGTTCAAAAGATAGGAGCCTTTTATTTTTTTACTCATTGCTCTGCTCCCTCCCTTACACTTTTTCGCCGGTGTTCTTGCCCAGGATACCGGCGGGCTTGACCAGCAGGATCACGATCAATGTGCCGTAAGTAACGGCTTCGTACCAGCCGGGAGCAAACAGCTTGACAAAAATTTCAATCAGGCCGACCAGAATGCCGCCGATCATGGCGCCGGGGATGATGCCAATGCCGCCCAGAACTGCGGCGATGAAGGCTTTCATGCCCATCATGGAGCCCATATCGGTGGTAACGCGGGGGTAGGT
>OJPZ01000070.1_pt1 | contig 69078 bp, 55 predicted proteins | sample 1598611 | NCBI WGS metagenome assembly OJPZ01 (sample SAMN03922494, study PRJEB24848) | human gut metagenome | isolation source: stool sample | host: Homo sapiens | place: Germany | collected 2011-11
TTTTTTGCTTTTACCAAATAATCCCATAGTGTTTCTCCTTTATAACTTCCGATTTGTCATCCTGATCATATCACAAAAAGCGCCCATGCCAAAACCCGGCATGGGCGCTGCCTTTACTGCTTTAGTTTTTCAGTGCCTGCATCGGGGCGGGGATGCGGCCGCCGCGGTGGATCATGACCGCAGGGCTGAACTTGCTGATGGGCATGATGGGCGCGTGGCCCAGCAGGCCGCCAAAGTCCAGCACATCGCCGGCCTTGTGGCCGATGGCGGGGATGACGCGCACCGCCGTCGTCTTGCTGTTCACCATGCCGATGGCGGCTTCATCCGCAATCAGGGCACTGATGACCTCGGCGGAGGTATCGCCCGGGATGACCACCATGTCGATACCGACCGAGCAGACCGCCGTCATGGCCTCGAGCTTTTCCAGCGTCAGGCTGCCGCAGTTGGCGGCGTTGATCATGCCGTCGTCCTCCGACACCGGGATGAACGCGCCGGACAGGCCGCCGACATGGTTGGACGCCATGACGCCGCCCTTCTTGACCGCGTCGTTCAGCAGGGCCAGGCAGGCCGTGGTGCCGCAGCAGCCGCAGCTTTCCAGGCCCATCTCTTCCAGAATGTTCGCAACGCTGTCGCCGATGGCGGGCGTCGGGGCCAGCGACAGGTCGATGATGCCCGCAGGCACGCCGAGACGCTCGCTGGCGAGATTTGCCACCAGCTGCCCCAAGCGGGTAATTTTGAACGCCGTGCGCTTGACCAGCTCGGCCACCTCATCCATCGGGGCGTCCTTCGGCAGCTTGGCCAGCGCGGCACGCACCGCACCGGGGCCGGAAACGCCGACGTGGATCTCGCAGTCCGGCTCGCCCGCGCCGTGGAACGCGCCCGCCATGAAGGGGTTGTCCTCAGGCGCATTGCAGAACACGACGAGTTTTGCATCGCCCATGCACATATTGTCCTTGGTCAGCTCGGCGGTCTCGCGCACGACCTGGCCCATCAGTTTGACGGCGTCCATATTGATGCCGGACTTGGTGGAGCCGATATTGACGCTGGAACATACAATATCGGTCTCGGCCAGCGCACGGGGGATAGCCTCGATCAGGCGCTTGTCGCCCGCCGAAAAGCCCTTGTGTACCAGCGCGCCGAAGCCGCCGATGAAGTTGACCCCCACGGCCTTGGCCGCGCGGTCCAGCGCCTTGGCGTACTGCACCGGGTCGGCATCAGGCGCAGCGCCCAGCAGCATGGCAATCGGCGTGACGCTGATGCGCTTGTTGACGATAGGGATGCCGTACTCGGCGCTGATGCCGTCCACGACCGGGACGAGATTGCCCGCCAGACGGACGATCTTGTTGTAGATTTTTTCGCAGGCTTTGTCGCCGTCCGGGTCGATGCAGTCCAACAGACTGATGCCCATGGTGACGGTGCGCACATCGAGATTTTCTGCGGTGAGCATCTCGATAGTTTCCATAATGTCGCGGCTGTTGATGATTCTCATACTGCCGCCCCCTTAAATGGTGTGCATGGCGTCAAAGACTTCCTGGCGGGTCACAGTGACCTGCATCTTCATCTCTTTGCCCAGCTCGGCGAAGCGGTCGCGCACAGCGGCGGCCTCGGCGGTCGATTTGCTCAGATCCACCAGCATGATCATGCAGAACATCTCCTGCATGATGGACTGGGAGACGTCCTCAATGTTGATATTCAGCTCGGCACACACCGCGCTGACCTTGGCAACGACACCCACGGTGTCCCGCCCAATGACCGTGATAACTGCTTTCATAGTATGACCCCCTCAAAATGTCCGGTGATAAACGGAATACTGCCATTATAACAAAATTCTGCAAAAGAGTAAAGAATTTAACGAAAAGTGATACTTTTTCAAATGGGCGAACAGCCAACAAGCTGCCGCTTTGCAGGGGCCGCACAGGTGTGGCCCGCAACTGTACGGCGGACATCCGCTTGCCTTTCACGCGCGGGCCGGTCATGCCCGGCCCCCACAGGGCGTCGGAAATGTCAAAACTCCGCCGAATGTTCCGCGCCGCGTACATCATCCCGCTGCAATTCGGCCAGCAGTTCATCCTCGCCGCCGTGGAGCAGCAGCTTCTCGCTGTACTGCTCAAACCGCTCACACTCGTTCTCGGCCAAGAACGGCGCGGAGTCGGGGCCGAGGGCCAACTCGTTGACAAACACGACCATCTCCTGGCCGTCTTCAAACGCCTGCTCCATAAAGTCAAAGGCGCATTCCAGCGCGTCGCCCGCAGTGGAAACCGCTTCCTCCCGGTGGCGCACCTGCGCATTGAACGCCCCGCGCACCGTGTCAAAGGCGTCGTCAGCATCCAGGGCGCTGTCCAGGTGCCTGCTCCACTCTTCCAGCAGGGCCAGCGTGCGGGTGCGGGCGGCGGCTTCATCGGGCAGCAGTGCCCCGGCAGCCTTGTCGGTGTCCAGCCGGGCGCGGTAATTCTCGCACTGGGCGGCAAACAGCGCAGCGGGGTCGGCGTCATCCTGCTGGGTCAGTGTGCGCTTAAAGCTGCGCAGCTGCTGGTAGCAGGCATCCGTCACCGCGCCGGTGGCCGTGGCGGCGGCAAAGCGGGTGTTCAGCCCCGCCAGCAACAGGCTGACCAGGCTGATGCGCTCGTCAAAGCTCGCGTCCATGGCGCGGGCCACCACTGTGTCAAAGGGCTTGCCCTGCAGGATATCCTCGACGCCGTAGTCCTGGTGGTACTTGCGGTAGAGCACCCAGTAGGCCGCAAAATCCCGCGCGACCTCCGGGTGGCGCAGGTATTGCCCGATGACGCCCTCGTCGATGGGCAGATTCAGCTTGTCCGCCGCCTGCAGGAAGGCGGACAGATCCTCCCACCCGCGGGCGGTCACAAACTGTACGCCGTCCACATCGTTCTCGATTTTGTAAAAGTGCTGGGGGCGCAGTTCCAGATAGGCCGTCACGGCGGGGTGCAGCCGGTGGGCGCGGGCGTAGTCCTGCCAGACGCTCAGCTTCGGCTCAACGTCGATGCGCCGCACGCGGTCCAGTGTGACGAGGTCAAATTCCCGCACACTCTTGTTGTACTCCGGCGGGTTGCCCGCCGCCACAATGACCCAGCCTTCCGGCACGGCCTGGTTGCCGAAGGTCTTGCACTGCAAAAATTGCAGCATCGTCGGGGCCAGCGTCTCGCTGACGCAGTTGATCTCGTCGATGAACAGGATACCGTTTTTCTTGCCGGTGCGCTCCATGGCCGCGTAGACGCTGGCGATGATCTCACTCATCGTGTACTCGGTCACGCTGCGGGTCTTGCCGCCAAAATCCCGCTCCCGGATGAAGGGCAGGCCCACGGCACTCTGCCGCGTGTGGTGGGTGATGGTATAGGCCACCAGCGCAATGTCGCACTCCTGCGCAATCTGCTCCATAATTTGGGTTTTGCCTACGCCCGGCGGGCCCATCAGCAAAATGGGGCGCTGGCGGATGGGCGGTATCAGCGGGCGGCCAATATCGTCCGTGGCAAGGTAGGCTTGCACAGAACGCTTGATTTCCTCTTTGGCACGTTGAATATCCATGGTTCATCGTCCTTTCGGGTCAAATTCTTCCGGCTGCAAAACAAGGCGCATGGCCCAGGGCGGCACATCGGGCGGGGCGGTGCCGTCCTCCAGAAACAAAAACGCAACATCGAACGCCGGGCGGCGTGTGGGATAGACACCCTTGCCGTCGGTGAAGTATAAAACGCCCTGCAAGTCTCGCAGTGCGCCGTCCTGGCGCAGTTCTTCAATGCGGGCGAATGCGGGGCGGAAGTCCGTTCCGCCGCCGCCCACCAGTGTAAACTGGGCCGTGTAGCGGTCGAGGGCGTCCAAATCGTTCAGCCAGGTTTCGTCCCGCACGGCGTTGTCCGCCTGCATGACCAAAATGCGGCACTGGCGGAAAAAGCTGTCCTGGCTTTTTAACAAGGTGAAGGTCTCTTTCAAAAACGCCTTGACCAGCTCGCCCGCGGTGGACTCGCTGGTGTCCACCACAATGACGAAGTCGCGGATCTTTTTCACCTCGCGGCTTTCCAGCGGCTCAATTAAGGGCATATTGCCGTAGGTGCGCAGGCCGTAGCTGTAAAAGCCCAGGTCAAATTCCTCGGGGTCAAGGTGCGGCTCCTCATGCCAGACGGCGAAGCGGCGCAGGAAGTCGCGGTAGGTGCGGCGGCTGCGCCCGGCCTGCACCTGGGCCTGCAAAGCCTGGGCGGCGGTGTCCTGCCCGGCGCGCTGGCCGTTTTCCTCCATGCTCAATTCGGTCTGGCGGCCCAGGTTTTCCCACTGCTTGCCGCGCATCTGGGCCTCGGGGCTGGTGGGGTCGGCAGGCCACAGGCGGTGGCTGTCGGTGTAAAACTCCCGCTGCCACTTGTTCAACGTTTCGGCGTCGGTCTTAGTCAGCACACGGTAGATTGGCCCGGCGGCTAGAAATTTGCATGACTGCCGCAGTTGTGTATAACATTGCTGGCGCACCCAGCCCACCGGGCGCTTCGTGGCGGCGGTGTTCAGGGCGTCCAGCGTGCTTTCCACGGCAATGTCACAGGCCAGGCCCCACAGGTCGGGGTCGCGCTTGTCCCGCAGCCACAGGTGGCGGAAGATGCAGTGGAACAAACTGTGCAGGTAAGCCCGGGGCAGGTAACGGCGGTTTTTGCGGTAGGTGTCCAGCACCCAGGGCGCAGGGTAGTAGAGCGCCCCGCCGTCGGTGGCAAAGCTGCCGCCGCTCTCCGTCTGTGCGGCGGGCAGTGCCCCCAGCGCCGCCGTCAGGTAGCGCTGGTCCAGATACAACTCCCCGCGCAGCTGTTCCATGACCCGGCGGGCCATCGTCTGTTCCCATTCGGTTTGGGTTTGGATGTGTTTGGGCATTTTTACAAATCCTCAAAATCATAGGTCTTTTTCACCCGCCTGGGGCGGCCCAACAAAATGGCTGCCCCGGCGCTCCAACCGGCGCGGGAACAATAGACGGCGGCGTCGGCGGTGGGCAGGCCTAGGCCCACCAGCAGCCGCAGCGCGGCTTCGTCCCGGGTGTCGATGGCCAACTTGAACGCATCCGCCGGGTGGGCGGTCAGATACAATTCATAGTCTGCGCGGGCGTTGTCGCTCAGGCCGAACGGCTGCACCAGCCGCCCCAGCGCCAGGCGGCAGAGCGTATCCGCGCTCTCGCCGACGCAGGCCTGCGTGAACGATGCGTCAAACGCCGCGTAATCTACTGCGCCGCCGGGCGTAAAGCACTGCCGCATCCGGTAGCCCTCGCCCTCAATGCTGTGATTGAAAATATGCGCGGGGGTGTTCTCGTCCAAAAACTCCGAATACTCGGGGTAAAACAGCCGCGCACCATCCAATTCTGCCGTGATATCGGCGCTGACGGCCCCCAGCAGCTTTTTCAGCCCGGTGGGGGCGTCCGCTGCGGCCCGCAGCCTAAACACCCGTAACTGGCGGCAGTTCGTGAACAAATCGCTGCCCAAGGATTCCACCCCGGCCCCCAGCGTGACCCGGCGCAGCTTGCGGCAGTTGTAAAATGCCGCGCTGTGCAAGACCCGCACCGTGTCCGGCAGAGTGACTTCCTCCACAAAATTGCCGGTGATCTCGTGGGTGTCGGTGCCGGTGCATTGTGCCCCGGGCCTGACGGGCTTTTCCGCAAAGCAGTAGGGGCCGATCTCCACAACGGGCAGACCGCCAATAACGCCGGGCACGGCGGGGCAGGGGGTATCCCCCAGCAGGCGCAGCACCCGTACGCCGCCCGCGCATGGCTCCCAGAAAACCGTCACAAAAAAGCCCCCTTTACATTACCGCCATTATAGCATAAAATAGGGACGCGAGAAACAGAAAAGTGAGAGAAATCTATGAGAAGTGTCAAGCAAACGGATATTTTGACCGGCAGCATCCCCAAACAGCTGCTGTTGTTCTTTCTGCCCATCTGGTTCGGTACGCTGTTCCAGCAGCTGTACAACACGGCGGATACTCTGATCGTCGGCAACTTTGTGGGCACCAACGCGCTGGCAGCGGTGGGCGCAACCAGCTCTTTTGTCAATCTGTTGGTGGGCCTGTTCGTCGGCCTGTGCAGCGGCGCGGGCGTTGTCATTGCCCAAAGCTGGGGCGCCCACGATGCCGACGCCGTTGACCGCCAGGTACACACGGCGCTGGTGCTCAGCGTGGCCATCGGTGCGCTGCTGACGGTGCTGGGCCTGCTGACCGCTGAGCCGATGATGCACCTGATGGGTACGCCTGCGGAAATACTGGACGATGCAGCGCTGTATCTGCGCATCTACTTTTTGGGCATGATCCCCCAGATGCTCTACAACATGGGCACAAATATTCTGCGTGCCATCGGCGATTCCAAGCGGCCGCTGTACTTTTTGATTGCGGCGTCGCTCGTCAATATCGCGCTGGACGTTGTGTTTATCGCGGTGTTCGGCTGGGGCGTTGCGGGCGCGGCGTGGGCCACGGTACTCAGCCAGGTAGCCAGCGCGGTGCTGACGCTGCGGTGCATCGTCGGCTCCCAGGGGATGCCCTGGCACGTCCGGCCCGAAAAACTGCGGCTGCACGGCGATGTGTTCGCGGCCATCTGCACCATCGGCGTGCCCGCTGCAGCCCAGAGCGCCATGTACAACATCAGCAACATTTTCATCCAGAGCAGCATGAACAGCTTCGGCACCAGCACGATTGCGGCGTGGGGTGTCTACGGCAAGATCGATTTTGTGTTCTGGATGACGATCAACTCGCTGGGCATCGCCATCACGACCTTTGCGGGGCAGAACTTTGGCGCACGGCAGTACGACCGCGTGCGGCGTGGCGTGCGAGTCTGCCTTGCCATGGCGGCGGGCATCACGCTGTTCATCAGCGTTACGTTCTACAACCTGGCGGAGCCGCTGTTCCGGCTGTTCAGCCAGGATGACGCGGTCGTGGCCGTGGGCGTCGGCATGATGCACGTCCTGACGCCGGTGTACATCACCTATATCTGCATCGAGGTGTTGGCCGGGGCGCTGCGCGGCTGCGGCGATGTGCGCATCCCGACGCTGATCACGGTGTTTTTTGTCTGCGGCCTGCGGATGCTGTGGCTGTTTGTGGCCGTGCCGATCCGCCACGAGGTTGCCACGGTGGAGTTGAGTTATCCCATCACCTGGACGCTGGCATCCGCGCTGTTTGTTGTGTACTACCTCAAGGGCGGCTGGATGCAGCGCTGCGCGGAGAAGTGGGAGAAAAAACAGAAAGCGTAACAACAAAACCCCCATCGGGAAAATTTCCGATGGGGGTCATTTTTACAAATTACAGCTTAAAGCTATCCTTCAGCGTGACAATGCGGTTGTACACGCCCTCGTGCTTGCTGTCCGGCGTAAAGTAGCCGTTGCGCACGAACTGGAAGCGGTCGCCGGGCTTGGCGTCCTTCAGACTCTCCTCGAGCTTCGCACCCTGCAGCACTTTGACGCTGTCCGGGTTCAGGTAATCCTTGAAGTCGGCATCGTCGGGGATGCTGTTCATGTTGGACTCGGTGAACAGTTTGTCGTACAGCTCAACCTCGGCGTCCAGGCAGTGGGCGCAGCTGACCCAGTGGATGGTGCCGCGCACCTTGCGGCCATCGGCGGGGTTGCCGTTGCGGGTCTCCAGGTCGGCCTCGGCGTGGATGGCCACGACCTTGCCGTTCTCATCCTTGTCCACGCCGGTGCAGCGGACAAGGTACGCACCCATCAGGCGGACTTCGCTGCCCAGGGTCAGGCGCTTGAACTTCGGCGGCGGCACCTCAAAGAAGTCGCTGTTCTCGATCCACAGCTCCTTGGTGAAGGCGACCTTGCGGGTCGTTGAGTCGTTGGCGTCGCGGTTCGGGTTGTTGGGCAGGTCAAAATACTCGCACTGGTCGGTAGGGTAGTTGTCGATGATGAGCTTGACGGGGTCCAGCACGGCCACGCGGCGCTGGGCGTTCAGCTCCAGCTCGGCACGCAGCACGGCCTCCAGCTGGCGCATATCGACGAGGTTATCCGCCTTGGAGATGCCGGCGTCCTTAACGAACTTGAAGATGCTCGTCGGCGTGTAGCCGCGGCGGCGCAGGCCGGACAGGGTGGGCATACGGGGGTCGTCCCAGCCGTCCACGATGTTTTTCTCCACCAGTTCACGCAGGTAGCGTTTGCTCATGACGGTGTTCGTCACGTTCAGGCGGGCAAATTCGCGCTGCTTCGGAAACTCTTTGCCGAACAGATTGGTGATGACCCACTCGTACAGGGGACGGTGGTTCTCAAATTCCAGGCTGCACAGGCTGAAGGTGATACCCTCGATGGCGTCCTGGATCGGGTGTGCGAAGTCGTACATCGGATAGATGCACCACTTGTCGCCCTGGCGGTGATGCTCGACGTGCTTGATGCGGTAGATGGTCGGGTCGCGCATATTCATGTTCGGGCTTGCCAGGTCGATCTTGGCGCGCAGCGTCTTTTCGCCGTCGGCAAACTCGCCCGCGCGCATACGGCGGAAGAGGTCAAGGTTTTCTTCCGGCGTGCGGTCGCGGTAGGGGCTGGGGCGGCTGGGCTTGCCCGCGTCGTTGCCGCGGTACTCCTGCATCTGCTCGCGGGTCAGGTCGTCCACATAGGCCTTGCCCTCCTTGATGAGCTGCTCGGCGTACTCGTAGCAGCGCTCAAAATAATCACTGCCGTAGAAAATGCCGCCGTTCGGCTCAGCACCCAGCCATTTCAGGTCCTGCAGGATACTCTGCACGTACTCGTCACCCTCGCGGGCGGGGTTCGTGTCGTCAAAGCGCAGGTTGAACAGGCCGCCGTAGTGCTTGGCGATGGTATAGTTGATGAAGATCGCCTTGGCGGAACCGATGTGCAGGTAGCCGTTCGGCTCCGGCGGGAAGCGGGTATGCACAACATCGACCTTGCCCTCAGCGAGGTCGGCGTCGATGATATCCGTCAAAAAGTTGGAAAATTTTTCGTCTGCCATGATTACACCCCAAATTATATGCCGCAGCGCCACACCGCAGGGGTGGATGCTCGCATCGACCCCCACAAGCGCCCGGCAATGCTATTTTTAACTATTTTACTATTATACCGTGTACAACAGCATTTAGCAAGGGGCAAAAACTTCTGCGCGCCTACTGTTATTTATAAAAGGTTTGTGCTATAATCAATACTGATTTACTATGTTGCCATGAAAGGGGGCATCCGCTATGCCGACCCCGCAAAACAGGGAGCCGGGCCGCCGCCCGCGCAACCCCGATACAGAACGCTACACGATGCAGGGCGATTGGGCTGTGCCCAACCAGTACCCCACGGCCCCGCCCCAGCGGCGCGCCCCCACGCAGGAACAGCGCCGCGCCGCCGCCCGCCGACGGCGGGAAATTCGCCGCCGACGCCGCAGGCTGGCCGTGCTGGGCACGGTGGGCGGCGTGCTGGTGCTGTCCGGCATCATCACGGTGCTGCTGCCCAAAAGCGTGAAGGGCGAGACCGAAGCCGCGCCCCTGCCCACCGCAGACCCCGCAGGCACCCGCCTGGTGGCCCCGCTGCCCTACGCCGGGGCGGGGGACAGCGGCAGCCAGAACGCCCAGACGCTGAACTGGGGCACCGTCGGCCCGCAGCGCCAGACCGCTGATACCGGCTACACCTACACAGCGCTGCCCGCAAAGCCCGCCGCCCTGCCGGAGTTTGGCCGGGTGGATACCAGTTGGTTCGCCGACGCAGCCTTCTTGGGTGACTCGCTCACCGCTGGCTTCTGCGCCAATGAGTACAACATTGATGTGGGTGGTGCGCTGATCTGTGGGTATGAGGGCATCAGCCCCAACACCGTTGTCAACCGCACCACCGTTACCAGCCCCGACCGGGGCGAGGAAGTTCCGCTGGATGTGCTGGCCGCCGCCCAACCTGCCAAGCTGTATATTTTGATTGGTACAAACGCCCTCGTCCAGCCCGGCAACGATGACAGCTTTTTGGCCTACTACGGAAAAATGCTGGACGACCTGCGCACGGCGCTGCCTGACACGACGTTCTATGTGCAGTCGGTGCTGACTGCCACACAGGAAAAGGTCAGCGACAGCCTCCCGGGCCTGGCACCGGACCGGCTGGCGGCCATCAACGCGGCCATCCAGCAGCTTTGCGCCGAGCGCGGCTGTTATTACCTCGACCTGAACGCAGAGTTCGCCGACGATGCCGGGTATTTGCAGACCGATTTCTCTCAGCCCGACGGCGTACACCTGACGGTGTCCGGGTACAGCAAGTGGGTCAGCTACCTGTGTACCCACGTCCCATACAGCAAGAACAACCCCTACCAGGCCGGAAGCACCTACTATTTAAGTGATGATATGAAGAATTTGCTGAACGATATTCCGTAAAGGAGCCACCCATGCCCAACGAAAACGAACATCCGCGCTACACGGACCCGGACCATCCCTACTCCGGCAGCGGCCTGCGCTACCAGAACAACTACAACCGCAATGAATACCACGCCGGGGACGGCCCGTTCCAGTTCCCCTGGTGGGCCATCGTCATTGGCTTTGTGGTGTGGTGGCCGCTGGGCTTTATCTTCATCGGCCTGAATGCCGCTATGAAAAACGGTAAGCTGGGCAGCTTTGAGCAGAAAGCCCGTACCCGGACCCAGAGCTACCGCAGCGGCCCATCAGTGCAGGAGGGACAGTTCCGTCCTATCTACGCTCAGCAGGATCAGGAGAGCGCGGGCAAAACTGCCGCCGCACCTCGGGATGCCGAGAAAAAGCGCAAGGGCATGGCCCTTGCCAACGGCTTGACCGTGGCGGGCGTCGTGCTGCTGCTGACCGCGCTGGCCGCGCTGCCCGGAGGTACCTACTGGCTGCCCGACGCCTTGACGGGGGATCTCGAGTACATCCGCTGGTTCTTGGCGGATATGATGCCTGTGTTTGTCTCGGCCACGGCGGGCGCGGGCTGCCTGTTCGGCGCGCACCACATCCGCACCGGCCGCCGCTTGCGCAAAAAGATCGACAATATTGTCGGTGATGCGCAGTATATGTACATTAAGGATATCGCCGACGCCATCCCGTGCAGCTATGAAAAATGCTGCAAGCACCTGGAAAACTGCATCGACGACGGCGTGTTCGGCCCCGAAGCCTACCTGGATATGCGCCGCAAATGTCTCGTCGTGACCGGCAAGCCCCCCGAGCCGACCCCGAAAAAAGCGAAGAAACCCAAGGTCGAAAAAGCAGATCCGATGCCCGAAAAGGACCAGTACCAGAAAATCCTCGACGAGCTGCGCCGAGTCAACGACGCCATCCCCGACGAGGAGATGACCGACAAGATCAGCCGTCTGGAAGCGGTCTCGGCCAAAATTTTTGAGCAGGCCAAGTCCGACCCCGACAAGCTGCCCCAGATGCGTAAGTTCATGGATTATTACCTTCCTACGTCGTTAAAGCTGCTGAACACCTACGCTGAGCTGGACAACCAGGGCGTGGAAGGTGAGAACATTTCGGAGTCGAAGCGCCGCATTGAGCTGACGATGGATACGCTGGTCAAAGCGTTTGAAAACCAGCTCGACCGCCTGTTCGCCAGCGACGCCCTCGACGTCAGTGCCGACATCGATGTGATGCAGAATATGCTGCGGGCCGACGGCCTGACCGATGATGCACCGTTTAAGATGTAACCACCAAAAGCCTCCCTTGTCAAAGGGAGACATTATCCCTATACTACTAAGGAGCCAATATCCCTATGCAAAAATCCACCGGCCAGTTCCATAACAGCTGGCGCAACTTTTCCAAATATCGGCCGCTCATCCGGGAGCTGGTCACACGCGACCTCAAGGTCAAATACCGCCGCAGCGTGCTCGGCTATGTGTGGAGCATCTTAAACCCGCTGCTCATGATGCTGCTGCAGACCCTCGTTTTCTCCTATATGTTCCGGTTCGATATCCCGAACTTCCCGCTTTACCTCATCTGCGGCAACACTCTGTTCAACTTTTTTAACGAGAGCACGAACATGGGCATGGGCAGCGTGCTGGGAAATTCGTCTCTTATCAAAAAAGTGTACGTGCCCAAGTTTATTTTCCCCATCAGCCGCGTGGTGTCCAGTTTTGTCAACCTGCTGTTCAGCCTGGCGGCCATTATCCTGGTCATGCTCATCACCCGGTCGCCGTTTTACTGGACGATTCTGCTCGTCTGGGCGCCGCTTTTGCTGCTGCTGGCGTTCTGCTGCGGCATGGCCGTACTGCTCTCGGCGCTGGCTGTCTACTTCCGCGATTTGCAGTATCTCTACGGCATCGTGACGATGGCCTGGATGTACGCGACGCCGCTGTTTTACCCGATCTCGGCGCTGCCGCCGTTTTTGATCCCCATCATTAAGCTGAACCCGCTGTACCACTACATCAACTGTATGCGGTGCCTGGTCATGTACGGCACCGTGCCCGGCCCCAACACCTGGATTGCCTGCATCGGCAGCGCAGCCGTCATGCTGGCTGTAGGCCTGGCGGCTTTCCGCAAATTGCAGCGCAACTTTATTCTGTATCTGTAAGGAGTTTCCCCCATGCCCATCATTCAGGTGGAGGATGTCTCGATGCGCTTTAACCTGGCGCAGGAGAAAACCGAGACCCTCAAGGAATATACCGTCAAGCTGCTGAAACATCAGCTTTTTTTCAATGAATTTTATGCGCTGCAAGACGTCTCGTTCAGCATCGAACCCGGCGAATCCGTAGCGCTGATTGGCCGCAACGGCAGCGGCAAAAGCACGATGCTCAAACTTATTGCGGGCGTCATGTACCCAACCAGGGGTACCGTCGCCGTCAACGGCGAAATTGCGCCGCTGATCGAGCTGGGCGCGGGCTTTGACCTCGATTTGACTGCGCGGGAAAACGTGTTTTTGAACGGTGCGGTGTTGGGCCACGACCGCACTTATATGGAAGAGCACTTCAAAAATATCATCGACTTTGCTGAACTGTGGGATTTTGTCGATGTGCCGGTGAAAAACTATTCCAGCGGCATGATCGCGCGGCTGGGATTCTCCATTGCGACCGAGGTCAAGGCGGATATCTTGGCCTGCGATGAGATTCTGTCGGTGGGTGACTTTATGTTCCAGCAAAAGTGCCACCAGCGGATGGAACAGATGTTATCCGGCGGTACAACGCTGCTTTTTGTCAGCCATGATATCAACCAGGTCAAGCAGCTCTGCAAACGCGCCATCTGGATAGACCATGGCCACATCCGCGGCGACGGCCCGGCGGAGGAAGTCTGCAACGCTTATGTGGAGGCTATGCAGAGAGGGGAATGACCCCAAAGGCTTCCCCCCAGGGGGAAGGCAGAACTTTTAAAGGAGACCCCATGCCAAAATCAAAACAAAACCTGGCCAGGGAAATTCTGACCGTTGCGCTGCTGCTGGCGGCGGTGGCGGCCAGCGAATACTGGTTCTTCCAGCTGTGGCGGCTCGATTGGTCGGTGCCCATGCTCTACGGCGGCGACGGCATCTACTGGGTGGGTCAGGTGCAGCGCAGCTACGGCGAGTTGTCCGGCTCCCTGGGCTGGCCGTTCTATGAGGTCGCGGGCAAATATGACCCGAACTACGACCTGATTTATGATATCTTCGTCTGGTTCGTTGGCCTGTTTACGAAAGACACCGGCATCGTGTTCAACCTGTATGTGCTGGTCATCCCCTTTGCCAACGCGCTGGCGGCCTACGCCGTGTTCCGCATGGTGGGCATGCGCCGCTGGCTCAGCTTTGCCTTTGGCATCACCTTCGGTATGACGCCCTATGTGCAGCAGCGGATGGCCGGGCATATGATGCTGGCCGCCTGCGAGTTCGTACCCTTCTCGGTGCTGCTCTGCCTCTGGTGTGCCGAGGATGAAGGCTTCAACCGCCCGGGCAAGGGCTTTTTCAAGAATAAGCGCAACTGGCTGGCTCTGGCTATGGCCTGGGGCATCGCCAACAACGGCGCGGCCTATTATCCCTATTTCACCTGCTTTTTCCTCTGCGTCACGGCGCTCTGCCTGATTTTGCGCGGCCACAAGTGGAGCGTGGGTGTGCCCTGCCTGGTCACGATCGCAGAGATCGTCGCCTGGATGATACCCGATTTCTTCCCCATGGTGCTGGGCATCCTCAGCGGCCAGGGCAGCACCCTGACCAACGGCGTATACCGCAGCCCGGTCGGCGCGGACATTTACAGCCTGCGTATCAGCAGCCTGCTGTTGTCGCCCAACGGTTTCGGCCTGCAAAAGCTCGCCAACTGGATGGGCCGCTACTTCCACATCCTGGCTACCGATGAAGGCCCGATGTACAACGAGAACGGCTACGGCTATCTCGGCGTCGTGGGCATTTTCGGATTTTTGGCGCTGCTGCTCATGCTGCTGCGCAACTGGGACTGGAAGGCCGGCCGCACCGAGAAGCCGCAGCTGGGCGACCGCCTCTGGCTGCTGAGCCGTCTGAACGTCATGGCGCTGCTGTTAGCCAGCATTGCCGGCTTTGGCAGCATCATCGGTATCTTTGTGCGGTTCATCCGCGGGTACAACCGCATCAGCCCTTACATTGCGTTCTTCGCACTGCTGGCCGTCGGCCTGACGGCGGAAATGCGGCTGACCCGGCGCGCCGGAAAAGACCGCAAAAAGCTCATCCTCGTTATGGTGGTGCTGCTGGCCTACGGCTACTGGGAGCAGCAGGGCCTTTTCAGCCCGAAATATGAGGAAGTGCAAAAGACCTGGCACCAGGACGCGGCCTTTATGGCCGAGGTCGAGGACGCGGCAGGGGAGGAGGCTATGCTCTTCCAGCTGCCGTACATGAAAAACTTTGAGAACGGTCCGCTGAACAATATGTGGGACTATACGCTGCTGCGCGGCCCGCTGCACAGCAAGACGCTGAAATTCAGCTACGGCGCGGGCTACGGCACTGAGAATGACGCCTGGTATCAGGCCACAAGCGAGTTGGAGCCGGACGCCATGGTGGCCGAGCTGCGCACCCAGGGCATGGCGGGCATCTACCTGGATCTGGACGGCTACACCGAGGACGAGCAGCAGCCCACCCTGGCAGCGCTGATTCAGGCGGCGGGCTGTGCCGAGGACGACGTCATCATCAGCGAGAGCGGCAAGCTCTGCTATATCCCGCTGGGGCAGGAGTGAGCAATGAAACTGCAAAAACTGACGGAAAAACGATGGTTCTGGCCGCTGGTCTGCGCTGTGTCGGTCGTGTTCGGCTGGTGGTATCTCAGCATCGTGACCTGTGCGCCCCTGGGCGGCGACGATGAACTCATCAACCTGCAAAACTACTATTATATTACCCACACATCCTTTGGGCAGAGCGTGCTGGATTATATCGGCGACTTGTGGACCCAGTTCAGCTTGCAGCAGGGGCGGTTCCGGCCCTTTTCCTCGCCGCCGGTGCGCGGGCTGACGAGCTGGTTTTTGGGTGATCTGGTGGGCTATCGGCTCTACATTCTGGCCTGGACCTACGCGGATATCCTGCTGACCGGCTGGCTCGTGGGCAAGGCCAGCCACAACAAAAAGCTGGGCATCTCCTGTATCTGCCTGCTGCCCATGATGTTCAGTGTCTGGCAGGACTCCACCGGCAACAGCCTGTATTCCTACGGTGCGCTGGTGCAAAGTACGCTGCTGCCCGCACTGGTGGCAGGGCTGGCTGTGCTGCGTTTGCAGGATACCGGGCACAAGCGGTGGGCCGTGTTGGCGGGGTACTGCGCGTTCCAGTGCTGTGCCACGTTTGAAATTGGTTTTACCTATATTGTGCCGATTTTCGGCCTGGCCTGGCTCTACACCGACAAGGCCCGCGACGCCCTGCGGCTGAGCATTCCGGTGTTTGTGGGCGAGTGCGTGACGCTGGCCTTCAACCTGGGGGCGCGGCTCGTCAACACCTTGCAGGAGATGGGCGTTCTGGCCGGGGATGCCCAGCCAATCGGCGGTGTATCGCCGAACTTTGACATCCCGGCGGTGCTCAAGACCTGGGCCATGCAGATGTCGGCGGGCTTCCCGCTCAATGCACTGTTCGCGGGCAAGGTCCGCCCCGGCACGATCTACCCGGTGGATATCCTCTGCGGCGTCATGGTGGCCGGGGCTGCGGTGGCGGCGCTGGCTGCCCTGCGCGAGCTGCCAAACCGCAAGCAAAACCTGCTGCTGTTCTTGACCGGCCTTGCCATGCTGTCCGCACCGTCGCTGCTCATCGGGCTTTCGCCTAAATATCAGCAGGCGGGGCAGATCGATTGGCGGCACGGCTACATCCCGCAGACGGTGGAAAGCTACGGCGTTGGCCTGATGGCCCTGGCGCTGCTGGTGCTGCTGCTGCGCTGGGCACGGAGCAAAACCTGGTGGCCCAAGAGCCGCGCGGTGCTCTACTGCCTGCTGGCTGTCGGCATGGCGGGCACGGTGGTCTGGCAGCGCGCCGCGACCCGCTCAGCCTACGCCGAGGGTGGCCGCGCCTACACGGTCTTTGGCGAGACGGTAGCCGCCGGTGCGGCTGACGCCGCAGGGACCGAGATGCCCGTTGTGACGGATTACATGATTTGGGGCGGCAACGAGGTCGCCGAGAACGTGTTCTTCCTGCGCTATGGAGAGCAGGACGCCGACGCCCACGCCTTGCAGGTCTGGCGCACCGAGGACCACGCCGATGAGACTGCCTACCGCCTGGGCTTTACCCTGGGCCAGACCAGCCGCTATGACATCGGCTGGTGCGGCCTTGGCAGCGGCAATGCGCTGGATGAGCTGACGGATGTGGTCGTATGCCTGCCCGCAGGTACGGCGCAGCGGGCCACGCTTTGCTACACCACAGCGGACGGTGAAGAAGTACGAACCGAGGTATACGCCGAAAAAACCGCCACCCTGGTGCAGTTGGAAGGCACAGTGCTGGCGGAGAGTATTCGGCTGGAGTAATTTCTTTGCCTTCCCCTTTTGGGGGAAGGTGGCGCCGCAGCGCCGGATGAGGGGCGCGTGTGCCACAGCAACCCGTGAACGGTCTGCATCGGCAAGGCCGCCCCTCATCAGTCAGCGGTCAAGCCGCTGACAGCTTCCCCCGTGGGGGAAGCCATTACACACCAAGGAGGTGCCGCTTTGGCACAAAACAAGAAACAGCGGCTGCTGTGGGGCCTGGGGCTGCTGGGCACAGCGGTCTTTACCCTGCTGATGGGCTGGCTGCACTACCAACAGCTGCTCTCCACCGGGTACTATTACTCTGACATCCCGGCTCACATGGCGGGCCATGCCATGGGCAATACCGGCTTTTCGCTGGTCACGGTCCTGTTGAGGGGCGTGTTCGCCATCGGCGGCAACCTGGGCACGGCGGTGTTTTTGGCTGTCGTCAACCTGCTGACGCTGCTGATATTTGCCTGGGCCATCCGTAAGGCTGTGCCGCAGGTCTGCCCTGGCGCAGCGCTGCTCTGGTCGCTGGCTGCAAACCTCTGTCAGGCGGTCTGGATGCCAAACGGCGGCTACTGGTACTTTGGTGCCATCACTGGCACGATCTACCACAACACTACCTACATTATGCTGCAACCGTTGGCGCTTATCGCGTTTTTCCTCTTCCTCTCGCTGGCAGAGCACCATGGTCAGCTGCAATGGCGCAGTTGGGCCGCGTTGACGGTGCTGCTTACGGTGGCAACGGCTATCAAGCCCAGCTACCTTTTTGCCTTTGCCCCAGCCCTGCTTGTGGCGCTGGTCGTTGACCTGATCCGCACCCACGGCAAGGCCCTCCAATGGGAAGTCTGGCTCGGCTGTACGGTGCTGCCGGGCATTCTGCTCTGCATCATTCAGGCTAAGGTGCTGTTCACCGGCGGGGGTGATTCCGGCATGGCACTGATCTTCACCACCGACTTCGACCCCGAAAAAGTGCTGTGGGGTGTCTTTAATTACAGCGCCAAGCACGGCCTGGTGCGCTCACTGGTGTTCGTGGGTGCGGTGGTTTTGCTGCTGTTCCGGCAGTGGCGCGGCGCTTACGCCTATAAGTTCAGCCTGCTTCTGTTTGCCGTCTCGCTGGCCGAGGGCATCTGCCTGACCGAGACCGGCAGCCGTATGTACGACGGCAACCTGTGGTGGGGCGCGTTCATCTGCTATGACATCCTGCTGCTGGAATCGCTGATTCAGCTGCTGCGCCGCCTGCACAAAAAGCCGCGCACCCCGGTGGAGACCGGCACGTCGGTTTTGTGCTGCGGGGCGCTGGCCTGGCATATTGCCAGCGGCATTGTGTTCCTGGGGCTGATGCTGGCCGGTATCTCCTATGCGGTCATGATCGGCACCGAAAGCTACCTGCTGCAAGAAATGTGGGGCATTCTACTGTGACGAAGAACAAACAACAGAAAAACGCCCTGCTGACGATTTTATGCGTGCTGGCGCTGGCGGCGTTCGGCGCAGCCATGGTGTGGCTGCACTACCAGCAGCTTTGCTCGCCCGGCGGCGGGGATGATCCCTACACATCGGATTTAGGGCAGCATCTGGCGTTTGCCCAGCGGGGCATGGTCTACTCGACCGTGTCGCTGCTCATCGGCCCGGCGTACAATCTGGCTGGGCGCATGGGGATCGCCGTGCTGTTGGCGGTGTTCCACTTGGCGGCGGTGGCGGTGTTTGCCTGCGGCCTGCGGGCCGCGCTGTCGGACGTCCCGCGCCCGGTGCGGCTGCTGGTCAGCCTGGTGGTCAACCTGGCAACGGCAGTCTGGATGCCCAGGGGCGGCTACTGGTACCAGGGCACCATCGGCGGCACGATCTACCACAACACCACCTACATTATGCTAGCCCCCTTTGCGCTGCTGGCAATGCTGGCGTTCTACCGTGTCTGGCCCACAATGCGGGGCAAGCTGGACCTGCGTGCCTACGCGGTCTATACGGTGCTGCTGACGGTGGCGACGAGCTTTAAGGCCAGCCTGATTTTCGCCTTTGCCCCGGCGCTGCTGGTGCTGCTGATTGTGGATTTTGTGTGCACCCGCGCGAAAAATCTAAAAAATGAGATCATTATGGGGTGCAGTGTGTTCCCCGGCGTGGCGCTCTGCGTCATCCAGGCCAGCGTTCTGTTTGCCGAGGACGACTCCGGCGTCAAACTGATTTTCACCGTGCCCTTTGACCACCACCGTATGCTGTGGGGCCCCTTCAACGAGGCCGGTGCGCTGGGGCTGGCGCGGTCATTCGTCTTTGTGGCGGCGGTGGGGCTGTTGCTGGGGCGCGCCGCGTGGCAGAACTTTCGCTATCGGTTCAGCCTGTTTACCTTTGCCGTCTCGCTGGCCGAGGCGCTGTTGCTGGTGGAAAGCGGCGAGCGGCTGTACCACGCCAATCTCTGGTGGGGGCCGTTCATCTGCTTCTGGGTGTTCTGGCTGGAATCCGTCAGCGTGTTTTTGCAGCAGCTGCGGGCGAAAGCCGCCCCGTGCTGGCGGCTGGTTTTGTGTGCCGCCGCGCTGGCGTGGCATGTTATCAGCGGCGTGTGTTTCCTGGTCATGCTGATGCGGGGCGTAAGCTACAACGTGCCGATTTTGACGTATAATTTGTGGTAAAAACTAAAAAAGGCTTCCCCCACGGGGGAAGCTGTCTGCGAAGCGGACGGATAAGGGGCGGGCTGGCCGTTACTGCGCTTTAACGTGCAATAACGGCTGACCCGCCCCTCATCCGGCCATCGCTTCGCTCGGCCACCTTCTCCCTCAGGGAGAAGGCTTTTTTATTTTCTCATGCCCGCCCGGCAGCGGCAAGCTGCATATCAGCGCAATGCCCAGGGCCAGCGCCAGGGCAACCTTGAACGTCTCGCCGCCTTTGCTGGCAAACAATTCCTGCTCGCCCTGCAAAAAATAGTAGGCCGTGTAGTAGATGCCCGCGCCGGGCACAAGCGGGAAGATACCCGGCAGCAGAAAAATCGTCACCGGGGCTTTGTGCGTGATGGAAAAGAACCGCGCACACCCGGTCAGCGGCAGGGTAGCCACCAGCGTGGCGATGGCCGGGCTCATGCTCAGCAGCTCCACGCCGAAGATGTAGACCATCCAGCCCACCGCGCCGGTGATGCCGGCGGCCAGGTAATGCCGCCGCGGTACCTGAAACGTGATGCCAAAGGCGATCGTGGCGATGACCGTCACCACAAAATGTGCGAAATAATGTGTCCAGACCGGCATCAGGCCACCCCCAATCCGCGGGCGACGATCCAGCCCAGCACTACGCCGCCCGCAATGCTGCCCGCAATCAGCAGCGCGTCCAGCAGGCGGATGGAGCCGGACAGGTAGTCGCCGTTTAAAATGTCACGAACGCCCATCGTCAGGGCGACGCCGGGGGTCAGCACCATCAGCGCACCGATGATGGCCGCGTTGGCGCTGACGGCAGGCACCACGGCCTGCACCGCAATGGCCCAGACCGTGCAGCAGAACGCCGCCACGATATCCGTAAACATCCGGTTGATGCTGTGGCGGCCAAAATGCAGGCAGACGAGCGCTTCCAACAGGCCCGCCACGGCGGCTACCGGCACGTCGGCCAGTGTGCCGCCGAACAGATAGGCGAACCCCGCCGCCCCGGCGATGCAGGCCAGCACCTCCCGCCGGGGCGTGACCCGGGGCAGTGCACGGGCTGCTGCCAGCTTTTGCTCGGCTTCGACGACGCCGAGCTTGCCGGCAGCCAATTCACGGGAAAGCTCGTTCACAGCCTCGACCCGGCCCAGATGGATGGATACGGTGGGCACGTGCCGCACCAGCGTGACAGACTCCCCGCCGGGCAGGTGGGCCGATGCAAAAATGCCGTTGGTCAGCACATAGACGTGAAAATCCTGCACACCAAGGCTGGCGGCTATAATTTCCATCGTCTGCTGCACGCGGAACACCTCGCCGCCGTTGGCAAGCAGGGTCTGCCCGCCGTCCATCACCAGCTCCAGCGCACGGTCAAACAGGTCCTCAGCCACGAATATTCTCCCGCACAGCGTTAAATTCCGGGTAATGGGCGTAGAGGTGCTGCGCGATGGCCTCCATCAGCAGATAGTCATGCTCGGAGTCGATATCGATGATGCCGGTGTCCATCATGACGCTGACACCGAACTTGGAATGCCACAGGATGGGATCCGGGTTGTCCACCAAAAATGCGCGGCGGATAACATAAATCGACGCATTGACGTCGTAAACCTCGGGCGCTTGCTGCCGGCCGGTGAATTGGCTCTCCATGACCATTTCGGCGTGGTCGCCCACGATTTTAAACATATTGAACCACGGGTTGCGGCGGGCCTCGCAGACGCTGAAGATGATTTGCAGGTCCTCGCGCTCCTGCGCCTTGGCAAAGGCGTTCTCAATGTCCTGCTCGGTGCGCAGCGGGCTGGTGATATCCAGGTCGATCATGGCGTCGTAGGGCTTGCCGGTGCGTGCTTCCATGCGGGCGAAGCTGTCCTTGTAGACCTCGACCTTCGGTACACGGTCGCCGCCCAGCTCGGCCCCGCGGGGCAGGTAGATGACCTCTGGGTATTCGGCGGCCACGAGCTTGGCCAGATCCTCACTGTCGGTGTTCAGCGCAATGTCCACTTCCAGCTCGGGGTGGTTCCTGATGAAGAGCTCGGCGGCGCTCAAAGAGTAGTAAACCAACGGTTTGCCGCAGAAATTTTTCAAATTCTTGTTTTTGAAGCCCTTGCTGCCTGCGCGGCCGCAGATGGTGATGAGCAGACGTTTCATGTTACACATTCTCCCCCAGTGTTAATTTCAGCACCTTCAGTGCCAGTGCGGGCGGGTTGCAGCTCTCGCCGCTGCCCGTCAGCGCGTAGTCCACAAAATATTCCATCTCCCGCTCATAGCGGCGGTTGACGTCCTCCTCGTAATGCTGCACGGTGCCGTCGGGCAGGGTCAGCGTGCCCGCGCCAAAGTCGGCCAAATAGCTGCCGTCATGGCAGAAAAGCTCGATAGAACGGCGATATCCGCGCCCAAAGTAGTCGAGGTGCACCTCGGCCAGTAGCGTAGGATACTTGGCGATGTAGACCGAGAGATCGTCGGAATCGATTTCCAAATCCGAGTAGGTCCCCTTGAAATTGTACAACTTTTCCGGCACGCCGAACAGCTCCACCAGATAGTCCCACTCGTGAATCAGGTCGATGGTGACGCCGCCGCCCAGTGCCTTGTGGGCGCTGTACACGGTACGGTAGTCCACGCCGGGCCGCCAGTCAGGCAGATAGCTCGAGCAGATGACCCGGGCGCAGTAGGGGTGCAGGGCGGGCAGGCGGTCTTTCAGCGCCAGCATCACACCGCACCACCGCATGGGCGCGGCCACGTAGGCCTTTTGCCCGGTGGGCAGATAGTTGGCTAAAGCAAGATCGGTTTGCTCGGCAGAAAAAATCGGCTTTTCGATGAAAAGCGCTTCGCCGCGGCCCTTGACCTGGGTCAATGCGTCTGCGTGCAGGCTCGTTGGGTTCGTGATAAAGACCAGGTCGTAGTGCGCGGGCACGTCGGCCATGTCGGTGTACTGGGCGTGCAGCAGCTCGGCCACACCGTCCCGCAGCGGGCGGGAAAGGTCGCTGCGCAGTGCGTCGGCCTGCAAGGCCCAACCGCGGTCAGCGCATAGGTTGGCAAGATTTTTCAAATGGCGCGTGCCGATGGAGCCCAGCCCCACAAACAGCGCGGTGATGGTACGCATAGGCGTTCCCCTTTGTCTTGATTTAGATGCAATGTAGGGGCCGGGTATGCCCGACCTCTACCGGGTTACGAATTTTCAATCTGGTCCATCAATGCAATGGCCTTCAAATCCTTCTCAAAGCTCCACTTAGGGCTTTCCTCGCCCTTCAGAACGCCGAAAAAGTTCGTCAGTTCGTCCACATAGGCGTTCTCGACGATGTTGTCACTGTATCGGCTGTCATGCTCAAAGCTGGCGTAGGTGTCCACCGGCTGCTTGTCGCCATCGCGGAACTCATACAGTGCCTTGGGGTTGCCCTCCCAGAAAAGGTGGATGCCGTCACCGAAGCACTCAAAGCTGCGCACTGCCTTGCGGCTGACCACGTCGGCGGCCAGCACGCCCTGCACGCCGCCCTTATGGTGCAGCAGCAGCGTCACGCTGTCGGGGTAGGGGAGCCCTAAGTCACTCAAGGTGTCCTTCTGCACGGTGACGGATTCCACATCGCCGAAGGCATCCAGCAGCCAGGGCAGGTCGATGCCGAAAATCTCCCGCACGCCGCCGGTGCGGGCGTTGCCGACGAAGAAATTCTTGTAATTCTCCCAGGGATGCCAGTCGGGCAGGTACTGCCCGATGTGGTAGATATAGTGGACAGGCTTGCCAAATTCATTGACCTGACGTTTAATATACTGCGTCTCGCGGCGGTACAGCATCGTCGAGGAGAGAAACAGCGGCAGGTTTTTGGCGGCGGCTTTTGCCATGTTCTCGGCGTAGCCGTCGCTGACCAGGTTCAGCTCGGTAAAGACCGGCAGGTCGTTGTCCAGCAGCTCGCCGATGACGGCGGCGTGGGACAGCGGTGCGGTGCAGACCAGCGCGGCGTCGGGGTGCTCGGCGGCAACGGCCTCGGCAATCGTCGCATAGGCGGCGTCCGCCAGGCCCAGGTTCTTGGCCTCGACGCGGCGGCCCTCGGCGGTGTCCACGCCGACGATCTGGATGGCGTCGTCGATGCCCTTGGTCAGCCGGGCGCGGCGTTTGCCCATGCTGCCTAAACCGACGATGAGAAGTTTCATACCAAAACGCTCCTTTGGGGGTCAAATTCCGGCACAGGGCCGTCATAAAAAACCTTGGATTTTGTAAAGTCAAAATGCTGCAATACAGCGCAGATTTTTCCGCTGGTGTCGCCGCCGCCGTAAGGGCTGACGGCGCTTGCTGCCACCGGGGCGAAGGAGGGGGAGAGGGCTTTGCGCATCGTGGCCTCGATGGCCGCCGCGTCGGGGGCGCAGCAGAGGACGTTTGCGCAGACCATGCGCCCGGCCTGCCGCTTGCCGATGTTGACGGTGGGCACCTTAAAAGTCGGTGTCTCAACGACGCCCGATGACGAGTTCCCCGCCACCAGTGCGGCGCAGTCCATGGCGGAAAGATACCGCCGCAGGCCCAGGCTTTGCACAAAGCCCGCGCGGCCCGGGTGCGAGGCGGCGAACGCCTGCATCATTTCGGTGCAGACCTGCCCGCCTGCGTCGGCGTTCGACCCGGTGATAAGCCAGAACACGCTGTCCACCTTGTCCATGGCGCTGCACAGCGCTTGCACCTGCACGGCGGGCGACCCGGCGTCGGGGGCAGTCTCGGGGTGGTAGGTCACAAGCGCGAAGGGCTGCATCAAATCAAACCCGGTGGATTTGCACAATTCTTCGCGGCTCATTTTGGGCAAGGTGCGGATGTTTTCATCCCCCAGCCCGCCGACGCAGAACACGGTGTCGGGCGCTTCGCCCATGCGCACGAGCCGCGCGGCGCTGTCGGCGCAGGACGGAAAATGCACCGCCGCCATTTTGGAAATGCAGTGGCGGTAGTATTCGTCAGCTGCGCCCAAGGTCACGTCGCCGCCCGAAATGTGGGCAATGGGGATGTGCCGCGCCGCCGCAGCGGTCGCCACGGCGAAAATTTCAAAGCGGTCGCCCAGCAGCAGCACCGTGTCAGGGCGGTGGGCGGCAAAATAACTGTCAAAAACGTTGATGGTGCGTGCAATCGTGCAGGCGACAGGCTCGTCGGCGTCGTCGGTAAAAATTGGCAGGCGTGCGGCGATGGGAAAACCGTCGTTTTCGATTTCGTGTACGGTTTCGCCCAGCCGCGGGCAGAGGTGCGCACCCGTCACGACAAGCTGCAAGTCGAGTTCGTCGGACGCCGCGACCTTCTGCACGACAGGCCGCAGCAACCCATATTCCGCCCGTGTGGCGGTAACGATGCAGATGGTGCGCATATCACACCTCAATTTTTTCATCCTCCGCAAAATCGCGCTTGGCGGTCTGGCCCAGCACTTCATGCCAGCGCATGGGGGAAATGCCATCTCCCGGGCGCTTGGTGGTCAGGTTGTCCTCGGTGAAGACCTCGCCCGCCTTGATTTCCCGCGCGGCGACGATGCTCTTGCGGGCAATGGCCTTGTTGGGGGCCTCGCTGGCGGTCAGGTGCTTGTGGCCGTCACCCAGGGCGGCCTCCACATGGCGCACGGCGTTCACCATGGCCTTGAACTCTGCCGGGTCCAGGCTGGCCTTCTGGTCGGGGCCGGGCAGGGATTTGTCCAGCGTGAAGTGTTTTTCAATGACCTGCGCACCCAGCACGGCGGCGGCCACGTCGCACTCCCAGCCCGGCGTATGGTCGGACAGGCCCACCGGCAGACCAAACTGCTCGTACAGTTCCAGCATGGCGGTCAGGTTGGCATCCTCGTAGGGGGTGGGGTACTGGGTGTTGCAGTGCAGCACCGTTACCTCGGGGCAGCCGCCGTCGTCCAGCACACCCAGTGCATCGGTGATTTCATCCAGCGTGCTCATGCCGGTGGAAAGCAGCACAGGTGTGTGTAATTTCGCCATTTCTTCCAGGTACGGCAGGTTCGTGATCTCGCCCGACGGCATCTTGATGAGCGGCAGGCCCAGCGTGCCCAAAAACCGCACGCTGGGGATATCGAACGGTGCGGACAGATACTGGATGCCGATGGAATCACAGTATTCTTTCAGCTCCTTGTGCGCCTCAAACGAGAAATGCAGCTTGCGGATCATTTCCAGCTGGCTCTCGGCGGCGTCGGTGGTCTGCTTCTGATACTCGGCCTTCTCTGCAAATTTGCTCACGACCAGCTCGGGCACGGCGGTCTGGTACTTGACGATATCCGCGCCGCACTCCTTGGCAGTGCGGGCCATTTCCTTGGCCATTTCCAGGCTGCCGTTGTGGTTGACCCCGGCCTCGGCAATGATGGTTACAGGCATTTTAAAACTCCTTCCGCTGTGGCTTCTCCCCTTGGGGAGAAGCTGTCCGCAAAGCAGACTGATGAGGGGGCCTTCCGGCAGGCTGCCCCTCATCCGGCGTTGCGCGCCACCTTCCCCCAAAGGGGAAGGCTTTTATTTACTGCTGGTTTTCCAGCTTTCGTCTCATTTTCTCCAGTTCTTCCAGCTGGCCCATGTCCATCCAGCTGCTCTCGCTGATGGGATAGACGCCGACCTTTTCCCCGGCCCGGCGGTAGCGCTCGATCACGTCGGGGAAGCCGATGAACTCACCGTCGTGCATTTCCTCCACCACGCGCGGCTCCACCACGTAAACGCCGGTGTTCGTCAAAAAGTCCAACTCGGGCTTCTCGCGCATGGCGGCAATGCTGCCGTCCTCGCCCAGCTCCACCACGCCGTAGGGCACGGTGTAATGCTTGAACGCGCAGATCATCGTGACAAGATTTCCGTGAGACTTATGATACTCGTAAATATCGCCGAAGTCCACATCCAGCAGCGTGTCACAGTTGGTGAAAAAGAACGGCGTGTCGATTTTTCCTTTTAGCAGGCACAGCCCGCCGCCGGTACCCATGAACACATCCTCATCGGCAAAATCCACGCGGTAATCCTTTTCCAGCTCGCCAAAATAGGACTTGATCATGCCCTTTTTGTAGTTCACGATCATTGTGAACTCGTGGCAGCCGAAGTCCCGGAACCGATCCATGATAAGCTCCGCAATGGGCTGTTCGCCCACCGGAATCAGCGGCTTGGGCAGGATTTTGGTGTAGGGGTACAGCCGCGTGCCCAGGCCGCCCGCCATCATCACGACCGGGATATCGACCTGCTTGCGGTTGTCCACATTCAGCCCGTGGGCAAAGATGATATCGGTGATGACGCCGCGCTTATTTAAAACCGGCAGTGCGTCGATGCAGTTTTTTTGCAGAATCTCCCGCGCCCGGCCGCGCTCAGCTATCGGCACGCTTAGCGGGTGGTAGTTGGCGGCGTGGTCAACGGTCTGGTCGGGCGTGCCGCCGCGCAGAAAAAACTTGCGGATATCGCCGTCGGTGATGACGGCTTTCAGCTTGCCTTCCGGCGCAATGAACAAAATGCGCTGGCCGGTCACGTCCAGCTTGCGCAGCGTTTCCAGCACCGTGGCGGTCGGCTCAATAAAGAGTTCTTCTACTTGTATCAAGGGTGGATCCCCCTTTTACGTTTATTTAAAGCCTTCCCCCTCGGGGGAAGGTGGCCCAAAGGGCCGGATGAGGGGCGGATGTGCCGCAGCAGACCGTGGATGGGAAATAGCGGCAAGGCTGCCCCTCATCAGTCACCTTCGGTGACAGCTTCTCCCAAAGGGGGAAGCCTTGGCGGGGCGTTGAGGATGCCGCCCCTACAAAACGTCTTACAGCCCCAGCACCGCTTCGATCACGCGGTCACAGTCCTCAAAGCTCAAGTTGGTGGAGCAGGGCAGGTTGACAATATACTTGCGGTAGGCCAGGGCCTTGTCCAGGCCGTAAGCCTCGTTGCGGGGGTAGTCGGCCTGCTCGTGGATCAGCGCCCACACCGGGCGGGTCTGGATCTGCTGGGCCTGCAATTTCTCAATGACGGTGTCGCGGTCCAGGCCGGAATCTTCCAGATACAGGCTGAAGAACCAATGGTTGGAGCGGCATTCCTCCTCACGGAAAGGCAGAATGCGCAGTCCCTTCACGCCGTCCAGTGCGGCTGCATAGCGGTCATACAGCGCCTTTTTGTGGGCGATAAAATCTTCCAAACGCTCCAGCTGGGCCAGGCCCAGGCAGGCCTGCACGTTGGTCATGCGGTAGTTGTAGCCCACCTCATCGTGCAAAAATTGCAGTACGTCGGCCTTGGCCTGGGTGGACAGATGCTTGGCGTGCTCGGCCCAGTCCGGGTGGTTGGAGACGACCGCACCGCCCGCACCGGTGGTGATGATCTTGTTGCCGTTGAAGCTGTAACAGCCGATATCGCCGATGGTGCCCGCAAACTTACCGGCAAACGGCCCGGTGGTGCAGCGGGTACCCAGGGCCTCGGTGGCATCCTCAATCAGAATCAGGTGATAGCGCTTGGCAATGGCCGTCAGGCGGGGCATATCGGCCATGTTGCCGAACACATGCACGACTTCCAGCGCCTTGACGTGGGCACCGGTCTTTTTGTTATACAGCTTATCGCCGCGCAGCTCGCAGTGGTTCGCACAGAAATCCTCCACCGCGTCGGGGTCAATGCACAGGGAGTCGTCGCAGCCAATAAAAATCGGCTCGGCCCCCACATAGCGGGTCAGCGGGTTGACGGCGGCGATGAAGGTCAGCGTCGGCACAATGACCTCATCCCCGCGGGTGATGCCGACGGCCATAGCGGCCAGATGCAGCGCGCTGGTACCGGCGTTGCAGGCCACGGCGCGGGGCATGCCCACGTAAGCGGCCAGCGCTTCCTCAAACTCCGTGACTTTGCCGCCGCTGGTGGAGACCCACCCCGACGTGATGGCCTGTCCGGCCAGCTCGGCCTCGCGCACGCCGAAATTCGGAACAGAAAGAGGAATAAATCCAGACATAACAATGCCTCCATAATACAGCAGTCGCACCGGAATTGCCCGGCGGACAGAATTCTACAAATATTCTATTCTATTATACCGCTTTTACGGGGAGAGAGCAAGAAGAAAATGGGCTGGAAAAGCCTCCCTTGCCAAAGGGAGGCTTTAAAACGCAACCGCCCCATGCGCGGGTGTGCATGGGGCGGCTGGCTTGGCGGAAGAAGCGGTCGGGGTGTAGGTGCCCTTCCAGCTTTTGGCCGTTCGCCGCCTTGTCGTACAGTTCCTTGGTCAGGGTCGTGTAAACGCCCTCAATACCCTTGAAGGAAACGCCCTTCCAATCGCAGAAATCTTTCTTGGCAATCTCAAAACCCTTGCCGATATCTGCGGCGCTGAGCGCGTATTCCTTGCCATCGATGGTGACAGTAACGGTTTTGTTTGCCATAACGGTAAACTCGCTGAAACCGTCGGGGTTGACGAAGGTGATGGTCTTGACGATGCCGCTCTCGGTTTTCGTCTCGGCCTCATAATAGTAGACAGTGCCGTCCTCTTGAACACAAAAAGACGCCTTGCACCCGGCAATGCTTTCCTTTATAATGATAATGGGTACAAAAACCAGGGGGCGTTCTGCATGAAAAAAATCTGCCGCTGGGCCTGCCGCCACCGCGCGGGCCTGCTGGCCCTTGCCGTGGGCTTCGCGGCGTGGGGGCTGTTCTATATCGCCCGCCGCAGTACCGCCGCTATGGACTGGTGGCTCGCGTATGTTTCGATGCCCATCAAGCGCGGCCTTTCTTTTATAGTAGACCCGCTGCCGTTCAGCGCGTGCGAGCTGGGCGCAACGGTGCTCATCGTCGGGGCGCTGGTGCTGCTGACCCGCGCCGTGCGCCGCCGCAGGCTGGCGGCCTGGGCGTTGCATGTGGCCGTGCTGCTGGTCTGGGGGTACGCGGGGGTCTGCGCACTGTGGGGCACGCAGTATTATGGCACGAATTTTGCCGCCCGCGCGGGCATGGCCGCCCCACCCGTCAGCACCGGGGAACTGGCCGCTGTGACCGACTACTTTGCCGACAAGGTCAACGCGGCGGCCCCGCGGGTGCAGCGGGATGAAAGCGGCGTGTTTGCCACCGACAAAACCGAAATCTTTGCCGTGTGCGCCCATCTGTACGACCCGCTGACCGAGCGCTGGCCGTTTTTGGCCGGGCCGGAGCGCCGCCCCAAGCCCGCCATCTACTCCAAACTCATGAGCGCCTGGGGCTTCACCGGATATCTCTGCCCGCTGGTGGGGGAGAGCACCCTCAACGTGGACAGCCCGGCGGTGTTCCTGCCGGTGACGATCGCCCACGAGTTGGCCCACCAGCGCGGCGTAGCGGCCGAGCAGGAGGCAAACTTCGTCGGCGTCATGGCGGCCACGGCCAGCGCCAACGCCGACTACGCCTACTCCGGCTGGCTGTTCGGCTACCTGCACCTGTCCAACGCGCTGTACGAGGCTGCCCCCGCGCTGGCAGCGGCCAGTTACCAGACCCTTTGCGCAGAGGCACGCGCCGACCTGGCCGCCAACAACGCCTACTGGAAGCAGTGGGAAGGCCCGGTCAAGCAGACGGGCGAAAAAGTCTACACGACCTTTTTGCAGGGGTACGGCCAGGACCTGGGTATGCGCAGCTATGGCGCGTGCGTGGATCTGCTTGTGGAAGAATTTTTGACCAATACAACTTCTTGCGATTGACAGTGCCCCGCACCGCTAGATGCCCGGAAAGTTGTTTCCACAATATCACAATTCTTAACAAACGGCCCACCCGGATGTTGAAAATTTCGGCGTTTTTCAGCACATTTTTCGCCCCTCGCCCCCTTGCGGCGGGGGCTTTTTTCATGGTATGATTTATAGTGTAGCAATTTAGAGTTTTCAACTGTGAGGAACAGGAATGTTTAATAAAAAGAATCCCATGCGGTATTTCTCCGGCAGCACGTTTGCGCGGCTGCCGCTGTATAAGCTGGCGGCGGGCGGCACGGCTGTCGCGCTGACGGCCAGCATCGGCCTGGGCGCGTTCGCGGCGGGTGTTACGCCGTTCAACCTGCCCACGGCCACCCCGGCCCCGGTCGTGACCGCCACACCGGAAACGGCAGCCACGCCCACGCCGTCGCCGTCCCCCACGCCCAGCCCTACGCCGGTGCCGGACCGCACCCTGACCATGGAGGCCACCGTCGTGCAGCAGGACGTCGGCGTGACGCTCTACGTGGACCCGCTGCCCGAAGCCACAGCAACGCCGGAACCCACGGCTCTGCCGTCTGCGTCGCCCAAGGCTGGCGCGTCGGCGGCGTCCGGGGCTAAACCCACGGCCACGCCAAAGGCGACCGCCACCCCGACCGAGGACGACGAGCAGGAAAAGACACCGCTGCTGGGCGTTGAGGGCACCATCACCCTGACCGACGCCAAGGGCAACGCCACCGACTACGCGCTTGACCCCGAGACTGGCACCGCCCTGGCCGAGGACGTGGAACCCGGCGACTACACGCTGGCCCTGCAGCCCATCGAAGGCTACACCACCCCCGAGGCCCAGACCGTAACTGTGAAGGAAAAGGTCGTCTACAAGGCAGATGTACAGGCTGTCAAGGAAAAGATCGTCCAGGCAAGCCAGGTCAACGAGAGTGCCGAGGACTCCGGCGTCAGCAACGCAGGTTCCGCGCCCATCGTCGAGGAAGTGACTGACACGGTTACCTATGCCGAGAGCGACAAGACCGAGACCGGCACCAAAACTACTTACACGGCCAAGTTGAGCAGCAGCGGCCACCTGCTGCTGGCCGACGGCACCGAGACCCCCTATCTGCCCGTCTACCAGGACGGCACGCGGGATCTGATCGGCGCGACCCGCGACCCAAACTACGCGGCCAACACGAACACTTCTGCCTGGCTGCCCGGCGCAGCGGATTCCATTCAGCTGCTGGGCGCGGCCAACACCCGCATGGCGTGGGCACACCGCGCCGATGAACCCGCCGTGCAGGAGGGGGATGAGGCGGCCTCCATCGCCGAGGAAACGCCCGCTCCCACCGAGGCTCCCACTCCGGAACCGACGGCAGAGCCTACTGCCGAGCCCACCGCAGAGCCGACGGCAGAACCAACCACCGAGCCTACACCGGAAGTGACGGCGACGCCCGAACCGACGGCCGCCCCCACGAACACCCCGGCCCCGACCGAGGCCCCCACCGCTACGCCGGATCCCACGGCGGGCTGGCCTGACAATATCGAGGCCAAGGATCTGGCGAGCTACGGCTTTGACGTGACCAGTTCCGACGGCACCGTGTACCAGTACACCGGATGGCAGGAAATTGACGGCGTTACGTACTATTATGACCCGACGACCCACCAGCCCGTCACCGGACAGCAGGTCATCCAGGGCGACGTTTACACCTTCGGGGCGGACGGTGCGCTGAACCGCACGGCCCGCGGCATCGATGTCTCCAAGTTCCAGGGCAGCATTGATTGGAACGCCGTCAAGGCCGACGGCATCACGTTTGCCATCATCCGCTGCGGCTACCGCGGCTACGGCAGCGGCGCACTGGTCGAGGATTCGACCTACCGCGCCAACATCCGGGGCGCTATCAACGCGGGCCTGAAAGTCGGCGTCTACTTTTACAGCCAGGCCATCAACGAGCAGGAAGCCGTTGAGGAGGCCAGCATGGTGTTGAGCCTGGTGGGCGGGTACAGCCTGCCGCTGGGCGTCTACTATGACACCGAGAGCGTTGCGGGCGGCCGCGCCAACGCCATCAGTGCCGCCGAGCGCACGGCCTGCGCCGTCGCTTTCTGCGAGACGATCCGCAACTCCGGGTACAGCGCGGGCGTTTACTCCTACGCAAGCTGGTTCTACAACGCGCTGAACTTTGCGAACATCAGCAAGTACAACATTTGGATCGCCCAGTACCGCGACACGCTGAGTTTCAGCTACAAGTACAACATCTGGCAGTACACCGGCTCCGGCAGTGTCAAGGGTATCTCCCGGCCTGTGGATATGAACATTGGATAAAACCAAATAGAATAAAACTTCCCCCTGCTTGCGCAGCACTGCGCAAGCAGGGGGAAGTTCTTTGATAAACGGATCACCCTTGTGTTTGTGATGAACGCAAGGGTATTTCTACTTTGTGTAGCAGCTCATCTTTGCGCTGCTGCCGCCTCTTGTCTGGCCGCTGCCGTGGATGATGTACTTGTAGGTACACAGCTCCGCCAACCCCATGGGGCCGCGGGCGTGCAGCTTTTGGGTGCTGATGCCCATTTCGCAGCCCAGACCAAACTCGCCGCCGTCGGTAAAGCGGGTGCTGGCGTTCACGTAGACCGCTGCGCTGTCCACACAGGCCGTGAACCGCGCCGCTGCCTCGGCGTCCGCCGTGATGATGGCCTCGCTGTGGTGGGTGGAATGCCTGGCAATGTGCAAAATCGCTGCGTCCACGTCGTCCACCACGGCTACGCTCAGCTTGTAGTCAAGATATTCCGTGTCAAAATCCTGCGGCGCGGCAGGCACACCGTCGATGATGGCGGCGGCTTGGGCGTCCAGGTGCAGCTCCACCGGCGTTAAGCCGGCGGCGGCGCGGCCGTCCACCAGGCGGGTTTTTAACATCGGCAAAAACTGCGCTGCAACGTCCTTGTGAACCAGCAGCGTTTCCTCGGCGTTGCAGACGCTGGGGCGGCTGGTCTTGGCGTTTTCCACGATGTCCACCGCCATTTCCAGGTCAGCGGCTTTGTCCACGTAGACGTGGCAGATGCCGGTGCCGGTCTGGATACAGGGCACCGTCGCGTTCTCAACACAGGCACGGATCAGCCCCGCGCCGCCGCGGGGAATCAGCAAATCGACCAGGCCGTCGGCAGTCATCAGCTCGTTGGCGCTGGCGTGGGAGGTGTCCGACAGCAGGCTTACCGCACACTCCGGCAGGCGGGCTTTGCGCAGGCCCGCGCGCAGGGCCTCCACAATGGCGTGGCAGCTGGCCCAGGCGTCGCGGCCGCAGCGCAAAATGCAGGCGCTGCCCGCCTTGATAGCCAGGGCAGCGGCGTCGCTGGTGACGTTGGGGCGGCTCTCGTAAATAATGGCGATAACGCCCATCGGCACAGCAGTCTTTTCAATAATAAGACCGTTGGGGCGCACAATTTTGCGCAGCACCGCGCCCACCGGATCCGGCAGGGCGGCGACCTCGCGCATACCCTTTGCCATGTCGGTCAGACGGCTGGGGGTCAGGGCCAGGCGGTCCAGCATTACGTCGCTCACGCGGCCCCGGGCAGCGTCCAGGTCGCGCTGGTTTGCCTCCAAAATCTTGTCACTGGCGGCAATCAGCGCCACGGCCATGGCCTCCAGCGCGGCGTTTTTCGTGTCGGCATCGGCCAGCGCCAGCGGCATTTTTGCGCCCTGGGCGGCCTGCAAAATTTCCTGTGTGGTCATGGGGAACCTCCCTTACTTGTGGCCTGCAAAGCGGGTGCCCACCGGCTTGCCCTCAACGATATCGTACAGCACCTCGGCGTGGGCACCGTTGGTGATGATCATGTCCACGCCCGCGGCGGTGGCACGCTTGGCGGCGATGACTTTTGTTAGCATGCCGCCGGTGCCCAGGGACGAACCTGCGCCGCCCGCCAGCATTTCAATTTCGGGGGTGATTTCTTCCACCACCGGGATGAGCTTCGCGTCGGGGTGGGTGTGGGGGTCGGCGGTGTACAGGCCGTCGATGTCGGACATCAGCACGACCAGGTCGGCGTGGATGCACGTTGCCACCAGTGCGGCCAGTGTGTCATTGTCGCCCAGGGAATATTCCTCGCAGGCGATGGGGTCGTTCTCGTTGATGATGGGGATTGTGTGCAGCTGCAAAAGACGTTCCAGCGTGTTTTGCAGGTTGCGCAGGCGGTTTTCGTGGTCGAAATCCTCCCAGGTCAGCAGCATCTGCGCCACGGTGTGGTTGTACTGGCCGAACAGCCGGTCGTAGGTGTACATCAGCTCGCACTGGCCCACGGCTGCGGCGGCCTGCTTGGTAATGATGTCGCTGGGCTTTTCGATTTGCAGTTTGCCGACGCCCAGGCCGGTAGCCGCCGACGACACGACAATAAGCTGATGCCCGGCGTTCTGGATATCGCTCCACACCTTGACCAAATCCTCGGTGTGGCGGATGTTGAGCAGCCCGCTGGGGTGTGCCAGCGTGCTGGTGCCTACTTTAACGACGATACGCATAATTTACTTCTTCCCCAAATCCTTCGTTTTCTCATACGCTGCCAAAACGGCGTCGGTCACGGCACCGCGGAAGGCGCGTTCCTCCAACAGGCGCACGCCCTGGATGGTCGACCCGCCGGGGCTGCACACGGCGTCTTTCAGCTCGCCGGGGTGCTTGCCGGTTTCCAGCACCATGCGGGCGCTGCCCAAAAGCATCTGGGCGGCGTACTCCTGCGCCTTGGCGCGGGGCAGACCAGCCGCCACGCCGCCGTCGGCCAGGGCTTCAATGAACTGGTACGCCCAGGCCGGGCCGCAGCCGGACACCGCGCTGGCGGCGTCGATCAGGCTTTCCGGGACGGCGTCCAAACGGCCCGCGGGGGCCATGGCGGTGAGCCATTCGTTCAGCTTGTCCGGCTCCACATCGTCAGAGCAATACTGGATCATGCCGTCGCCCAGCGCCACGGGGGTGTTGGGCATCATGCGGATGATGGGGTAGCCGCTGCCGGCCATCATGCGGATCTGCTGCATCGACAGCCCCGCCGCCATCGTGACCAGCACAAAGGGGCGGCTCTCGGCGCGGGCTTCCAGCGCGGGGGCCAGCTCGTCCAGCATGTCGGCCATCATCTGGGGCTTCACCCCCAGAAAGATGAAATCGCAGATGCTGGCGACTTCCTCATTTGTGCCGCAGGCACAGCCGAGTTCCTCGGCCAATGCCTGTGCCTTGGCGGGCGTGCGGTTGGCCAGCAGCACATCCCCGGCACCGGCACCCTTGCAGACCGCGCGTGCCACGGCCCCGCCCATGTTGCCGCAGCCGATAAAACCGTATTTCATAAAGAACCCCCTATACCTTATTTTATATACAGTATAATGGTAGTACAGCGGGGGCGTTTTGTCAACGGAAAAAAGGCTTCTCTTCCTTTGAGGAACCTCTCCCTTTGAGGAAGGCTTTAGGTCTGGATTTTTGCGGCAGATTTGCTATAATGTGGGTAACGGAGAATTTGTAGGGGGGCGGCGTCCTCGACGCCCCGCAACAGAGCAAAAGGAGCACACTATGCAATACGTCAACTTTGGTCAAACCGGCCTGAAAATTTCCCGCCTGGGGTTTGGCGGCATCCCTATCCAGCGCATCGACCAGCCCGGCACGCGGGAACTGCTCATCGCTGCCCATAAGGCGGGCGTCAACTACATCGACACTGCCCGCGCCTACACGGTCAGCGAGGAATGGATCGGCCAATCGCTGGAAGAAGCGGGCCTGCGGGATGACTTCATCCTGGCCACCAAATGCCGCGCCCTGACCAAGGCCGACATGGAGGCCGAGATCGCCACCAGCCTGAAAAACCTGCGCACCGACCACATCGAACTGTTCCAGTTCCACAACCCCAGCATGGAGGGCCTGCAAACCATCCTGGCCCCCGGCGGCGCAATGGAAGCCCTGCTGGAAGCCAAGACCAAGGGCGTAGTGGGGCACATCGGCATCACGGCGCACCTGGCCGCCGTGTTTGAGGCCGCGCTGGACATCCCGGAAATCGAGACGATCATGTTCCCCTATAACATCGTCGAGCAGCAGGGCAAGGAGCTGATCGACCGCTGTGCGGCGGCGGGCAAGGGCTTTATCGATATGAAACCCCTCGCGGGCGGGGCCATCGAGGATGGCCGCCTGGCGCTGCGGTACGTGCTGTCCAACCCGGCGGTGACGGTGGCGATCCCCGGTATGGCGACGGTGGACGAGCTGAACGCCAACGTGGCGGGCGCGGCGAACATCGACCCGCTGACCCCCGAGGAAGAAGCAGCCTGCCAGGCCGTGCGCGACGCGCTGGGCACGCAGTTCTGCCGCCGCTGCAACTACTGCGCCCCCTGCACGGTGGGTATTTCCATCCCCAGCGTGTTTTTGTTCCAGGGGTATCTGAACCGCTATGGCTTGCAGCAGTGGGGCCGCGAGCGCTACGCCACCCTGCAAACCAAGGCCGGGGCCTGCATCCGGTGCGGCGCGTGCGAACCCCGCTGCCCCTATAACCTGCCCATCCGCCAGATGATGAAAAAAGCCGCCGAGGACTTTGGAGAGTAAAAGCCCTGGCCTTCCCACGAAGCAGAGGGATTCCTGCCCCGGCTGCGGGGGTAGCGGCGTGCAAGGCAAAGTCCATCGGAATCCCTCCGGCCGTCTTCGGCGTCCACCTCCCCTCAAGAGGGGAGGCTTTTTTGTTATCTCACTTTTTTCCCCGAAAATATTGTTTTTTCGGGGGCGAACGTGTATAATTTAACCTGTATAACTTTGTGTAAAATGTGAGGAATGAGTGTTATGCTTTCCGACCCCCAGCTGCATTATCTGGACAACGCTGCTACCTCCCGGGTGGATCCGGCGGTGGCGCAGGCCATCACCACGGCCATGGTGGAACACTGGGCCAACCCCAGCAGCCTGTATGACCCCGCCGTGGCCGCGCAGGACGCCATTATGACCGCCCGCGCCCGGGTGGCCAAGACCCTGCACTGCCGCAGCGACGAAATCTACTTCACCGCCTGCGGCAGCGAGGGCAACAACATGGCCGTCTACGGCGCGGCCCGCCCGCGCAAGCACTGGGGCAACAAAATCGTCGTGACCGGGTTCGAGCACCCCAGCGTGCAGCGCCCCATCCGCGCCCTGAAGGACGAGGGCTTCACCGTTGTTGAGGTTCTGCCCGGCCCGGATGGCCGCATCGACACGCAAAAATTTTTGGCCGAGATCGACAAAAGCACCGTCCTTGCCGCCTGCATGGCCGTCAACAATGAGACCGGCGCGGTGCAGGATATCGCCGCTTTGGGCAAGGGCATCAAGACCCGCAACAGCCGCACCCACTTCCATGTGGACGCCGTGCAGGCGTGGCTGCGTATGCCTATTGACCTGCAAAAATGGCGTGAGGTCGATAGTTTGTCTGTCTCCGGCCACAAGGTACACGCGCCCAAGGGCGTGGGGGCGCTGTTCGTGCGGGACAGCCAGCGCCAGAACCTCAAGCCGCCCTACATCGGCGGCCACCAGGAGCGCGGCCTGCGCCCCGGCACCGAGAACACGCCCTACATCGTGGGCTTGGGCGTGGCGGCGGCCCAGGGTCAGCAAAAGCTGCGCACCCGCGCCGCCCACATTGCTGCGCTGAACCAACAGCTGCGCGCGGGCCTGGCCGCGCTGGACGGTATCACGCTGAACTCGCCCGAGGACGCGGTGGGGGAGATCGTGAACTTCTCCACCAACTGCATCAACAGTCAAACTTTTATCAACTATCTGAACACCCGCGCAGTGTATGTCTCGGGCGGATCCGCCTGCGATAAGGGCGAGCCGAGCCACACCCTGCAGGCCATGGGCTGCGCCGATTTGACCGTGCGTACTGCCCTGCGCGTGAGTTTCTGCGCCGACAACACCGCCGAGGACGTGGACGCACTGTTGGATGGGGTAAGAGATGGGTTGAAGGAATTGCAGCATATTTGAACGGCTGCTGGCGGCGGCCTGAGGGCAGGCCGCCCTACGAACCCCTTTTCGGGCAAATCGTAGGGCGGGGTGCCCTCACCCCGCCGCAGACAGTAGGGGCGAGGCATGCCTCGCCCTCCGCCTTCCCGTTACAGTGCGTCTGCCGTAGAGCCGAGGGTCGGGCATACCCGACCCCTACCGTGCAGTCGCATATTTTGAAAGGAACTACAGAATGAAAGAAATCATCCTCGCCTATCAGGGCGAAATGACGCTGAAGGGCCTGAACCGCGGCAAGTTTGAAGCGCGGCTGGCAAAAATCATCCGCTGGCGGCTGGAGCCACTGGGCAAGTTCAAGGTCTACCAGGCCCAGAGCACCGTTTTTATCGAGCCAAAAGAGGACGGCCTTGATATGGACGAGGCATTCCGCCGCGTGTCCCATGTGTTCGGCATCGTCAAACTCAGCCGCGCTGTCGAGTGCCCCAAGGATTTTGATGCCATCTGCGAGACCGCCGAGGCCTACCTGGGCGAGACGCTGCGCGGCCTGCGCACCTTCAAGGTCGAGGCCAAGCGCGCCGACAAGGCCTACCCGATGAAAAGCCCCGAAATCTGCCGCGAGTTGGGTGCCTACCTGCTGGACAAGCACCACCACCTGCGCGTGGATGTGCACAACCCCCAGCTGGAAATCATGGTCGAGATTCGTGACCACGCCGCCTACGTCCACGGCCCCAAGGTCGAGGCTGCGGGCGGTCTGCCGGTGGGCACCAGCGGCCGCGCACTGAACCTGCTGTCCGGCGGCATTGACAGCCCCGTCGCTGCCTGGTGCATGGCCCGCCGCGGCCTGGCGCTGCACCACATCCACTTTGCCAGCCCGCCGTACACCAGCCTGCGCGCCAAGCTGAAAGTGCGCGATCTGGCGCGGGAAATCGTCGAGTACACCGGCAACTGCACGCTGTTTGTTGTGCCCTACACCAAGCCGCAGGAGTACATCCGCGACCACGCGCCCGACGTGCTGTTCACGGTTTTGATGCGCCGCAGCATGCTGCGCATTGCCAACCAGGTGGCGAAAAAGCTGGAATTGCAGGCCCTCATCACCGGCGAGAGCCTGGCCCAGGTCGCCAGCCAGACCATGGCCGCGCTGGCCTGCACTGACCAGGCCCAGGATCTGCCCGTGCTGCGCCCCTGCATCGGCATGGATAAAATCGAGATCATCAATATTTCGCGTAAGATCGGCACGTTTGAGACGTCTATTGAGCCGTATGAGGACTGCTGCACGATCTTTACCCCGCCGCACCCCAAGACGAACCCGACACTGGACGAAATTCTGGCTGCCGAGGCCGCTATGCCCGGTCTGGCCGCGCTGGAAGCTGAGGCCGCCGAGAATGTTGAAAAGATCTACATCCGCATGGGAGATGACGAACTGCTGTGACAGCTGAAATTATCTGCGTAGGTACGGAACTTTTGCTGGGGGATATCCTGAACACCAATGCCCAGTTTTTAAGCCGCGAACTGGCCGAGCTGGGCATCAGCGTACTGCACCAGCACGTCATCGGCGACAATCCCGCCCGGCTGAAAGAGCTGGTTTTGCAGGCAAAAAGCCGCAGCGACCTGTTGATTTTTTCCGGCGGGCTTGGCCCCACCGAGGACGACCTGACCAAGGAGACGGTGGCCGAGGCCTTCGGCGATACGTTGGCATTTGACGAGACAGAGTGGCAAAAGATACTTGACTTTTTCGCCCGCACGAATCGCCGCCCGACGGAGAACAACCGCAAGCAGGCCATGTGCCCGACCAGGGGCCACAAGCTCATCAACGACCACGGCACCGCCCCCGGTGCTTGGTTCGAGGATGAGAACGGCCACTGCGCCGCGCTGATGCCCGGCGTGCCCCGTGAGATGAAGGCCATGTGGGCTGAGCAGGTGCGCCCGATTTTGCTGCACCGCCAGAACTGCACGATCCACAGCCGCACGCTGCGGGTGCTGGGCGGCGAGAGCGCCATCGCCAGCAAGGTCGCACCGCTGTTTGAGGCAGCCAACCCCACCGCCGCCATCTACTGCAAGACTGGCGAGTGTGAGATTCGCGTGACCGCCCGCGAGGCCACCGAGCAGGCCGCCGAGGCCGCCTGCAATGCCCGCATTGCGGAGTTTAAAGAAATTCTGGGCGCAGCGGCCTATGACGTTGACGTGCCTGCACTGGAATACACGGTGGTACGCGCTTTGCGCGAGCATCACCTCCACGCTGCCACGGCGGAGAGCTGCACCGGCGGCATGATCGCCGAGCGGCTGACCAACGTGCCCGGCAGCAGCGAGGTGTTCGGCTTCGGCTTTGTCACCTACGCCGAGGCCGCCAAGCAAAAGCTGCTGGGTGTGGACGCTGCCGTGATTGAAAAGTACAACGTTGTCTCCGGGCCTGTGGCCGCTGCCATGGCCTTTGGTGCTGCGCGGAAATCCGGCGCGGAGCTGGCTGTGGGCATCACCGGCCTGGCCGGGCCGGGCGGTGCGCTGCCCGGCAAGCCGGTGGGCACGGTCTACCTGGCTGGTGCCGACACCCGCACGAACACCGGGTATCTGATGCGCCTGACGCTGGGCGGCTACCAGGACCGCGCCATCATCCGCACCCGCGCCGCGCTCTACGCCCTGGATATGCTGCGCCGCATGGCGCTGGGCCTGGATGTGCCGGAGAGCATACCGTTTACTCCGCAGACCCCCAACAGCGATTTGGATATATAAAGCAATAGAAAGGTTCCACCATGGTCAACACTCAACTGAAAATTCTGCGTGTTTTCGGGCCTACGGGCGCGGAGGTGTCCAGCGTACTGCGGCAGATCCGCGACGATGGCTGCCCCGGCCTGCGCCTGTTGGAGCGCGACGGCGAATTTGCCATCTGCGTGCAGGTCAGCGCCCCCAACCGCGCCATGGCGGAGCAATACTGTGACAAATGGGCCGCGCGGCTGCGGGCCAAGTTCGGCGACGATGTCTTTGCCGAGGGCGAAACGAGCTTGGCCCAGGCCACGCTGGATGCCTTGCTGGACAAGCGCAAGCTGCTGGTGGCCGTGGACGAGACGACAGGCCGCCTGCTGGGTGCGCTTCTGCAGCCGTTGGCCCACAGCGAGGCCGTGTTCGACTTTGGCACCGAGAGCTACGCCGACCCGCAGAAAGCCCGCCGTATCGCCGTGCCGGAACAGCTGTTGAAGCGGTTCCCCGGCGATGTAGTGCAGGCCGCTGCAGGCCGCGCCTTGGCCGCCATGCAGGTGACCGGCGCGGACTACGCGGCTGCCTATATGCCCGCCAGCGTGGGCCAGTGCCCCTTTGTGCTGGTGTGCGACCGCCGCGGCGCGGTGGCCTGCGCCCTGCCGCCCGATATGAACGACACATTCATCGCCAACCAGATTTTGGATCTGCTGCGCCGCCGCCTGTTCGGCTTGCAGCTGACCGACTCCTGCATCACCTTCCGCCCCGGGCACGACCGGCCGCTGCTTGTCGTGTCGGAGGCCGCCAAGAGCCGCGGCAATACGGTCCGGTTCTCGCTGCGCCGCCGCACGCCGCCCACCCGCGACGCCGACCATACGGCGGATTTTGAGCCGATGCTGGACTTTGACCGCCCAGTGGCCCCGCCGAAATTTGCCGCCCCTGCGCAGGAAGTGGAAGCAGCCGCGCCGGAGACGGACTCCGCCCCGCAGCACCGCACGCTGCGCCGCCACGAAGCCGTGCCCACCCCGCCGCCCGCGGCCCCGGCTGTGCCTGACCACGAGCCGACCGGTGTCATCCAATTCGAGAGCGACGACGCCCCGGCCCCGGCGATGCCTGACCCGCTGGCAGTCCAGACGGCTGGCCCCGAAAATGCCCGCCATGCCCGCATCCGCCGCGCCCGGCCTGTGACCGCTGACCCGGCCCCCAGCGTGCCGCTGATGCCGGTAGACCTGCCGGACTTTTCGGAAAATTCGCCGGAGACCGAGCCGCAGGCTGCGCCGCGCTCGGTGCTGGACGATGATATCCCTGATTTCTCCGCTGACCTTGACCCCGCCGCCATTGCCGCCGCCCAGGCTGCCGATGACGCCGCCGAGGCCGCAGGCAAGAGCGCCAGCGTTGAGGACTTTACCCGCGCGGCGACCCAGCTGTTTGACGCCAGCGCCATTGAGGAGGCTGCCCGGGAAAAAGCAAAGCCCCGCAAAAAGCGCAAAAAGAACGCAGATTCGGACGCCGACCTGCCTCCGAAGCAGCCCGCACCGCCCAGCATCAAAAACCGCAGTTTGGAAATTATTGAAAAGAGCGAGCGCCGCCGCAGACGCACGGTCACGCTGATCTTGGTCGTGCTGTTGCTGGCTGTGCTGGCCGGTGCCGGGGCGCTGTGGGTGTTCTTCCGCAATGATCTGGGTGCCAGCCCTGCCGCCAAGAGCTACGGCACGGCGCTGTACGATTCCACCGCCGAGAGCTATCTTGACAAGGCGCTGGACCGCCGCGCAGGCGTGGTGGCCTACCTGGGCTGGCCCGGCTTTGATGGCGCGTTGGTCTACTCTGCCGACACGCCCACGCCCGAAACGCCGGAATCCGGCGCAGAGCCGGGGTCCATCGTCCGTTTTGCCACCCCCAGCGCCCTGGACGCCGCCACCCCCGGCAACACCGTGTTGGAATGCACCGGTGACGACTACAAGGCGCTGGCCGACCAGGACACACTGAAACAGAACGGCGGCTTCACGCTGTATACGGCAGACCGCACCTACCGCTTCAAAGCGCTGGCGGTCTACTACTACGATCCCGCCGAGCAGGGCGAAGGCGTGTTTGACCTGTATGGCAGCACCGACCTGTCCAACTATTACGACTACCTGACCTTTGTGGCGGGCATCCAGGCCCGCAGCCTGTTTGACACCGGGGTGGAGGTGGGTGACGAGTCCCACTTCCTGACCGTGACGACCCAGAGCGGCGAGAACGGTGCGCTGCTCTGCATCACGGGCCGCCTGGTCGAGGACGGCGAGGCCGAGGTGCTGAACACCGCTGCCTTTACCGCCACAGAGGAGCCGCTGCTGACGGCGGCCCAGTACCAGAGCAAGGGCCAGCCGATGCCCACGGTCAGCGCCCTGATGCGGACCAGCGTGGAGCGCTATGCCCAGCAGAGCGCCGCCACCCAGGCCGCCCGCAAGAACAGCGGCACGGCCCGGGACGACACCACCGACGCCGCCGATCTGGCCCAGCGCGCCGACGAATTGCAGAACATCACCGACAGCCTGCTGGCCAGCACCGACAAGATGCTCAAGGGCCTGACCGATGTGGCAGGCTCGACGAATGCTGTGGAGACGGACCTGAACAAGGGTGCCGAGGGCACGCTGCCCGAGCAGACGGTCACAGTGGACCAGATCAAGGTGACGGCCACGCCGGCCCCTACCGACGCCCCGACGCCCGAACCTACCGAGGCCCCGGCGTCGGACGCCAACAGTGACAGCGGCGAACCGACCCCGACGGAAGCGCCGACCCAGGCCCCGCAGCCCGACAACAGCACCGGCACTGAGGGCGAGACCATCAACGTGACGATGAACGGCACGGCCCAGACGATGGACCTGGTGCGCTGCCTGGCGATGGTGGCCCAGAACGAACTTGGCCCCAACGCCCCCGCCGAAGCCTACAAGGCCCAGTGCGTGGCGACCCACTGCTGGATTTTAAGCCAGTCGGGCTATCCGTCAGTGCTGGGTGCAGAGCCGGGCGCAGCTGCGCTGGCCGCTGCCCAGGAGGTTGCCCATGTGCTGGTGACTTACAATGGGCAGGTCTGCTTCACGCCGTATTTCGCCTCTGCCAGCACGGGTACAGCCTCGTCTGCCGAGGTCTGGGGCGGTGAACGCGCCTGGCTGCAGGCCGTGGACAGCCCCTACGACCAGCAGGTTTCCAGCAACTGGAACACCAACGGCAATTCCAGCGGCACGGCCCGCTTCTCCCGCGAGACGCTGGAGAACCGCATCCGCGACGAGCTGGGCATCGACCTGGCAGGCGTGGACCCCAACAGCTGGTTCACCATCAAGAGCGCCAACCAGTACGGCTGGGTCGCCAAGATTCAGGTCGGCCCCGATGGCAACAGTGAGACGGTCAGTGGCCGCTGGTTCCGGGAAAACCTGCTGGCCCGCCAGAGTGTGGATGGCCGCAGCCTGCGCAGCCAGTGTTTCACGGTCAGCTATAACGCCGATCTGGATTGCTTTATCTTTGATGTGTACGGTTACGGCCACGGCTGCGGCATGAGCCAATGGGGTGCCATCGGTTACGCCCGCAACGGCTGGAGCTATCAGGATATTTTGACGCATTATTTCGTTGGTACGACGATTACGACGTATTGATAGTACAGAAAAAGAGCGTGTGCAAGAAATGGCACACGCTCTTTTTTGGCAGTAACATCCGCCGCGCGGTGGTTATAGCAACTTCTCCCCATCCAGCACCGCTTTCACCAGCACATCCCCCTCATACGTCAATTCCAGATGGAAAAACGGTGCATCCTCAGCCAGCAGCTTAAAGAAAATTTTATCCCCCTGCCAAATCGGCAAATCCTGCACAGCATTCTTGTCCACCCACTCTAAACATCCCTCGTCGCAGTCTGTCATCACGCCGGAAAAATCCGTGCAGGTGTACAGGTGCATCCGCTCGGCGGGCCAGGGGTCACAGTAAAAATCCACGATGCCGCGATAGACAGGCGTGTGCATCGTCAGGCCGGTCTCTTCGCGCACCTCGCGCAGGGCGCAAGTCAGCGCATCCTCGCCCGGCTCAAACTTGCCGCCGACGCCGACCCACTTGTCGTGGTTGACGTCGTTTTTCTTTTTGACGCGGTGCAGCATCAGGTACGCGCCGTCTTTTTCGAGATAGCAAAGGGTGGTTTGCAGTAAATCCATAGGGAACTCCTTACATATTTTGTATGAATCCGCAGATACTACCATAAAAAACCAGGGAGGATTCTGTATGAGAGCGACAGGAATTGTGCGGCGCATCGATGAATTGGGCCGGGTGGTCATCCCGAAAGAGATACGCCGTACCCAGCGCATCCACTCGGGCGACGCACTGGAAATTTTTACCGATGGCAAAGGGGAAGTTGTCTTTAAAAAGTATTCGCCGCTGGCAGAGCTGGGCGAGCCGGCCGCCGCCTACGCCGATGTGCTGGCCCGGCGGCTGGGCTGTGGTGTGGCTGTCTGTGACCGGGAAAAGATCGTGGCCGCCGCCGGGGCGGGCAGAAGTGAGCTGCTGGGCGAGCCGCTGCCGCCTGAGTTGGACGCCCTGCTGGCCCGCCGCAAGCTGTACACCGCACCGGAAGAGCCGCTGCACCGGGTCGCGTTGGGCAGCCGCTGGCTGCTGTGCGCCGCGCCGGTTTTGGTGCATGGCGATATTGAGGGCGGCGTGCTGCTGCCGGGTATGCGCCGGGATGCCGTACCCGACCCCGAGACCATCCGCGCCGCCGCCACCGCCGCCGAGTTTTTAGCGCGATGGATGGGGGAGTGACGGGGTGTCTGAATGCACACCGCCATGTAGGGGCCGGGCGTGCCCGGCCCTCAGCTTTCCCGCAAGCGACCGTTTTCCGTACAAGTGCAGGCCGGGCATAACCGGCCCCTACATATATAATAGGTAAGAACTCTGCCGTGATTGTGACGAAACTGTTAAACTTACAAAAAAATTGGAAAAACCCCTTGACAGTTTGCAAAACGGGAATATAATTAACTTAGCACTCAGAGATAAAGAGTGCTAAACAAAACCGAAAGCAAACCAAAGGAGATGAGCAGCATGGCCATGGACGCGCGCAAGCAGCGTATACTGGAAGCCATTGTTGCCCTGTATGCCAACGGCGGCGAACCGGTCGGTTCGGGCCTGCTGGCAAACTACTTTGACATGGCACTGTCCAGTGCAACGCTGCGCAACGAGATGGCGGCGCTGACCAAGCTGGGCCTGCTGGAACAGCCCCACACCAGTGCGGGCCGTGTGCCCAGTGCCCAAGGCTATCGCTACTACCTCGACCACCTGATCGATGCGCCGAAGGCCAGCGCCCTGCCGGATGCCGACCGCCGCCACATCGATGACCTGTTCGCCGCCATGGATGCCGAGCCGGAAAAGCTCGTGCCCGCTGCAGCCCGCAGTTTGGCTGATTTGACCGGCTGCGCCGCTGCCGCCACCACGCCCCAGGCCCCGGATCTCTGCATCGCCCACTTTGAGGTTGTGCAGGTCGGGCGGTACAGCGCGGCGGTGCTGGCAGTCACCAGCGCAGGCGGGGTGCGTACCCGCGTTGCCCGCGTCGATACCGGCTTGTCCCGGGACGACGCCGCCAACATCGCACAGCTGCTCAACCGGGGGCTTACGTTTGTAGCCCCGCAGGACCTCAGCCCCATGCTGATGGCCAGCCTGGTGCTGGCCGCAGGGGAGCGGCTCAGCCCCGTGATCATGGCCGCGCAGGCGCTTGTCACCACCGGCCCGCAGGCCTGCCTGGAAGGCGCACAATACCTGGCAAAGATGCCGGATGTCCGCCAGAACCTGGGCACGCTGCTGGAGATTTTCTCCGACAACGAGGCCGCTACCGAGCTGATCCGCCCCGAGGGAAGCCGCGTTACGGCCACCTTGGGCTGCGATCTGGACCCGGCCATGCCGGGCTGCTGCATCGTCAGCAAGCGGTATCTGGCGGGCGGCGGGCTGACAGGCTCGGTGGCGCTCATCGGTTCCACCCGCATGGAATACGAGCGGCTGCTGCCGATCCTCGACTACTTTGCCGCAAAGCTAGGGCAGAGTATGGCCGGGCAGGGCCAATAATTGGAAAGAAGGAGACCCGCAATGAGCCACGAAAAAGAAACCAAGCAGACGCCCGCCGCAGAGACCAAGGCGCCTGAGACCGAGGCCAAAGCCCCTGAGCAGGAGGCCCCCAAGGCCGAGAAGCCCGAGGCAAAGCACGAGGGTAAGCACCACCACGAGACAGCGGCCTTGCAGGCTAAGCTGGACGAGGCGGAGAAAAAGAACGAGGAGCTGAAAAACCAGCTGCTGCGCACCGCCGCCGAGTATGATAACTACCGCAAGCGCAGCCAGCGCGAGGCCGACCAGAAGTTCAACGACGGTGTGTCCCATGCTGTGACCCAGATTTTGGGCATCCTGGACACGCTGGATATGGCTGCCAACGCCGCCTGCACCGACGAGAACTACAAGAAGGGCGTCATGATGACGCTGGACAAGGCCGCCAAGGCCCTGGAAACGCTGAACATCACCGAAATCGAAGCGCTGAATCAGCCGTTTGACCCCAACTTCATGAACGCTGTTTCGCAGGCCCCCGCCGCCGAGGGCCAGGAGAGCGGCAGCGTCACGCAGGTTTTCCAGAAGGGCTACAAGATCGGTGACAAGATCATCCGCCACGCGATGGTCGTCGTCGCAGAATAAGGCGAACCGAATCAAAAGATTCGTTTCCATATAAATTGACATTCACTACTGTTCAAAGCAAATTTGAAGGGAGTTTTTATTATGAGCAAAATCATCGGTATTGACCTTGGTACTACCAATAGTTGCGTCGCTGTTATGGAAGGCGGCGAGCCTGTCGTCATCGCGAACGCCGAGGGTGCCCGCACCACCCCGTCTGTCGTCGGCTTCACCAAGACCGGCGAGCGTCTGGTCGGCCAGGTCGCAAAGCGTCAGGCCATCACCAACCCCGAGAATACCATCTCCTCCATCAAGCGTAAGATGGGCACCGCCGAGAAGGTCCACGCCGGCGGCAAGGACTACACCCCCGAAGAGATCAGCGCTATGATCCTGAGCAAGCTGAAGGCTGACGCCGAAGCTTACCTGGGCGAGCCTGTCACCGAGGCCGTCATCACCGTCCCCGCCTACTTCAACGACAGCCAGCGTCAGGCTACCAAGAACGCAGGCACCATTGCCGGCCTGAACGTCAAGCGTATCATCAACGAGCCGACCGCTGCTTCTCTGGCCTACGGCATCGATAAGGAAGCCGACCAGAAGATCATGGTCTACGACCTGGGCGGCGGTACCTTCGATGTCTCCATCATCGAGATGGGCGACGGCGTTACCGAGGTTCTGGCCACCAACGGTGATACCCACCTGGGCGGCGATGACTTCGATGAGCGCATCATCAACTGGATGGCCGAGGACTTCCAGCGCGAGAACAACATCGACCTGCGCAAGGATAAGATGGCTGCCCAGCGTTTGAAGGAAGCCGCTGAGAAGGCTAAGATCGAGCTGTCCAGCGCCACCACCACCAACATCAACCTGCCCTTCATCACCGCCGATGCCAACGGCCCCAAGCACCTGGATATGACGCTGACCCGCGCCAAGTTCAACGAGCTGACCGCTGACCTGGTCGAGCGCACCATGACCCCCGTCCGCAAGGCTCTGGCCGACGCCGGCCTGAAGGCTTCTGACCTGGCCAAGGTCCTGATGGTCGGCGGCTCCACCCGTATCCCTGCCGTCTATGACGCTGTCAAGAAGGAACTGGGCTGCGAGCCGTTCAAGGGCATCAACCCCGATGAGTGCGTTGCTGTCGGCGCTTCCATTCAGGGCGGCGTTCTGCAGGGCGACGTCAAGGGTCTGCTGCTGCTGGATGTTACCCCGCTGAGCCTGGGCATTGAGACCCTGGGCGGCGTCTGCACCAAGATCATCGACCGCAACACCACCATCCCCACCAAGAAGAGCCAGATCTTCTCCACCGCTGCGGACAACCAGCCCAGCGTTGAGGTCAACGTCCTGCAGGGCGAGCGTGAGTTTGCCCGCGACAACAAGAGCCTGGGAACCTTCCATCTGGATGGCATCGCTCCGGCTCCCCGTGGTGTGCCGCAGATCGAAGTTACCTTTGATATCGACGCGAACGGCATCGTCCACGTCAGCGCGAAGGACCTGGGTACCGGCAAAGAGCAGAGCATTACGATCACTGCTTCCACCAACATGAGCAAGGACGACATCGACAAGGCTGTCAAGGACGCCGAGCAGTATGCCGCTGAGGATAAGAAGCGCCGCGAGGAAGTCGATGTGCGCAACAACGCCGACCAGATGGTGTTCCAGACCGAGAAGGCACTGGGCGAGTTCGGCGACAAGGTCTCCGCTGAGGAGAAGAGCGAGGTCGAGACCAAGCTCTCCGCCCTGAAGGAAGCCCTGAAGTCCGGCAGCATTGACGACATCAAGGCAAAGCAGGATGACCTGCAGAAGGCTTTCTACGCCATCAGCGAGAAGGTCTACCAGCAGGCCGCCCAGGCACAGGGCCAGCAGCCCGGTGCCCAGCCCGGCCCCGACGCCGGCAGCCAGCCCAAGGATGACGGTGCCGTTGACGCCGACTTCCACGAGGTTTGATGCGTAACTAACCCATAATAAGGCCGCCGCTGGGCTACCCCGGCGGCGGCCCTTGGGGGTTATAGAGAAAGTTAAAATAAAGCCTTCCCCCCTCGGGGGAAGGTGGCCGCAGGCCGGATGAGGGGCGGCGCTGCCGTGGCAGCCTGTTTATGGGCAATCGCCGGCAGCTCCCACCTCATCAGTCCGCTGCGCGGACAGCTTCCCCTCAGCGGGAAGCCCTTTCACAACCCATAAATAGAGGGGATAGATTCTATGGCAGAAAAACGTGATTACTACGAGGTGCTGGGGATCGGCAAAAACGCCACCGATGCCGAGATCAAAAGCGCCTACCGCAAGCTGGCCAAAAAGTACCACCCCGACTTGAACCCCGGCGATAAGGACGCCGAGGAAAAGTTCAAGGAGGTCAACGAGGCCAACGATGTTCTTTCCGACCCGGACAAGCGCAAGCGCTATGACCAGTTCGGTTTCGCTGGGGTCGATCCCAACTATGGGGCCGGCCAGCCCGGCGGCGGCTTCGGTGGCGGCTTTGGCGGCGGTTTCGGCGCAGGCGGTGTTGACCTGGGCGATATCTTCGGCGATTTGTTCGGCGGCGGTGGCTTTGGCGGTTTCGGCGGTTCCAGCCGCGCCAACCCCAACGCCCCGCGCAAGGGCCACGATATCCAGGCCAACGTCATCCTGACCTTTGAGGAAGCGGCCCACGGCTGCGCCAAAAAGGTGACGCTGAACCGCCAGCAGACCTGCCCGGACTGCAACGGCAACGGCTGTGCCCCCGGCACCAGCCCCGAGACCTGCACCGAATGCGGCGGCCGCGGCTATGTCGTGACCCAGCAGCGCACGCCCTTTGGCGTGATGCAGAGCCAGCAGCCCTGCCCGCACTGCGGCGGCCGCGGCACCATCATCAAGAACCCCTGCAAGACCTGCCGCGGCACCGGTAAGACCAGCGCCCGCAAGACGCTGGAAGTCAAGATTCCCGCCGGTATCGACGACGACCAGAACATCGCGCTGCGCGGCCAGGGCGACGCAGGCACCAACGGCGGCCCCGCCGGTGACGTGATCGTCCATGTGACGGTCAAGCCCGATGCCGTGTTTGAGCGCGACGGCTACGACGTTTACGTCCGCGTGCCCATTACCTACTCCCAGGCCGTCCTGGGCGCTGAAATTGAAGTGCCTACTGTGGACGGCAAGGTCGCCCAGAAGATCCCCGAGGGCACCCAGAGCGGCACGAAGTTCCGCCTGCGCGGCCAGGGCATCCAATATCTGAACGGCCGCGGCCGCGGTGACCAGTATGTCATCGTGGATGTGGAAATTCCCAAGAAGCTGAATCGCACCCAGCGCGAGGCCCTGAAGGCCTTTGAGGACAGCCTGAAGGACGAGAACTATGAGAAGCGCAAGAACTTCTTCAAGAACCTGAAAGACCGGTTCATGTCCTAAAGCTTTAAACAGCCCCGCCCCGGCAATGTGGAAAACATTGCCGGGGCGGGGCTGTATTTTATATCTGTGTGTTGTAGGGGTCGGCGTCCTCGACGACCCGGGAACTTTGCGGCAGCGGAAACGTGCCCGGCGGCCGCCCTACGGCCCACCGTACCGTAACTTGTAGGGCGGGGCGCCCTTTACCCCACAAACTCCATCTCGGTATACTCGGTGCTGCCATTCAAAAACGCGTCGGCATCGATGGTGGCGTACCGGGTCATGTAGTCGTGGTCGAGATCATAGCCAATGTTCAACAAAATCCGTCCATCGTCCAGCATGGAAATCGGATAGTAGGACTCCACCCCGGCGGGCGGGTCCACCTGCGCAATCTGCGTGCCTTGCAGGTCGTATACTGTGAGGGTGCCCGGGTTGCTGCTCATTGCGAAAAGCCACTGAATCTCTCCGTTTTGGCACAATTCGCGAAGCGACACATGGATCATAAGCCCTAAATCTTCCTGCGTGCCGTCGCTGCCCACACGGAGCACAGACATTTTAATGCCCTCCTCCTCCGACCGGGAATGCTCGCCGGTGAAGTAGAAATCGTCTCCGGATTTCCCAAGGTAGGTGTAATAGACATAGCCGCTGCCGTCGTCTGCACCTTTATACGGAAACTCTGCAATTTTCGTGGCGGGCTTTCCGGTGGTGACATCCGTCAGGTCGTACTCGAGCATAGAGTTCTGCAAAAGGGCATCGGAAATTTCCGGGTCGCTCGTGAAGGGAACAGGGTGGTCCGAAATGAGACGCGCGGTCACGGCAAAATCACCGGCGGCGTCCTGTGCGCCAGTTGTCTCGGCGGGCAAGTCCCAGGGTGTTGTCTCGCCGGTCTGCAAGTCAAGGCGGAACCCGCTTGCGGTATCATAGGGGGCATGACCGTCCATGCAATAAAAATAACGGTCACTGTATAAGACAACGGTCGAGGCGTATGGGTCAAAGGAAATCTCGTGAGTCTTGGTGCCATCCGGCGACAGGGCAATGATTTTGTTGTCGCGGTCTCTGTTGTAGGTGAGCAGGTACACCGCGTCGCTCGTCACATAGGGGTCGGCGATGCAGCAGTCGTCGCAACTGTAAAACAGCGAAACCTGCCCGGCGTTCAGGTCGTTTTTGTAAACGTTCGTTCCGATGTGGTACAACTGGTCATTAAAGGCAGGCATGACATCATAGACAACATCCTGCGCATAGCGGTGGCTGTAAGTATAGAGTGGGCCGGTCTCAGCAGCAGCGGGCTTGCTTGTCGGTTCAGCGGTGATTTCCGGCGTGGTGGTGGGTTCCGCAGTGGGTGCGGAATCCGCCACCGGGGTGCAGGCGGTCAGGGTGAACACGGCGGCGGTGACAAGCAGGGGCAGGCGGGTGTGGTTTTTCATGGGTGATAACTCCTTTCATTTGTGGTTTGTCGTCATTCTACACCCCAGTTGTGTCCTACTTGTCACACGGAGGGCGGTTTTTGAAAATTCTTGTAAAAAATTTTGGGGAAGGGGGCGGCCGCAGGGGAGGCCCCGCTTGAGGAAACACCGCCCGGGGCGTCGGCCGCTTGGCGGCGCACAACGAGCGCCGCCAGTTTGCTGCGCAAACCCGCTCGTGCGGTTGTTCGTCCCATGGGACGAACATTGCTCGCTCCCCGGTTTCGCACGCTCAACCGTGGGCCCACGCTCGCAACCCCGCAACGCCGCCCCCCTGCAACAGCGGCTGCACAAAAACAGGGGAGAGCACCCACGTCGGGCGCTCTCCCCTTATCGTATCCGTTAAAATCCGTGCTTCTCCATCAGCTTGCGGCCCATCAGGACGCCCATGACGGAGGCCATCATCAGGCCGCGCGTCCAGCCGGAGGAATCGCCCAGGCAGTGCAGACCCGCGATGTTCGTCTCCAAGTCTGTGTCCATCTTGACCTTGTTGGAGTAAAACTTCAGCTCGGGGCTGTACAGCAGCGTTTCGGGGCTGGCAAAACCGGGAACGACCTCATCCATCATCTTGATGAACTCAATGATGTTGACCATGGCGCGGTAGGGCATGGCGGCGGTGATATCACCGGCCACAGCGTCCTTCAACGTCGGGCGGACGTTGGTGCGGGCCAGCTCTTTGGCCCAGGTGCGCTTGCCGTCCAGGATATCTCCGTAGCGCTGCACCAGAATGTGGCCCGCACCCAGCATATTCGTCAGCTCGCCGACCTTCTGCGCGTAGGCGATGGGCTGGTTGAACGGCTCGGTAAAGTTATGGCTGACGAGGATCGCCAGGTTGGTGTTGTTGCTCTTCTTCTCTTTGAAGCTGTGGCCGTTGACGACTGCCAGATCATTGTCGTAGTTCTCCTGCGCGACAAAGCCGCCGGGGTTCTGGCAGAAGGTGCGCACCTTGTTGTGCCATGGGGCCGGGTAGCCGATCAGCTTGCCCTCGTACAGGACCTGATTAATCTTCTCCATGACCTCGTTGCGGCACTCGACGCGGACGCCGATGTCAACGGTGCCGGGCTTGTGGGCGATGTTGTGCTCGGCGCAGAGTTTCTCCAGCCAGTCCGCGCCGCGGCGGCCCGTGGCAATGACGACCTGCTTGGCCAGCACATCGCGGGTGCCGTCCTTCTCGCGCAGGCGGACGCCCTTGCAGACGGAATCCTCCAGGATGATGTTCTCGCACTCGGTGTTGAACAGCATCTCGACGCCCGCGTCGGCCAAGTAGTTCTGGATGTTTAAATAGAGCTGCTGGGCCTTCTCGGTGCCCAGATGGCGGATGGGGCAGTCAACCAGCTGCAGGCCCGCCTGGATGGCGCGCTTGCGGATGTCCTTGATATCGGGGCCTTCGTAGACGCCCTCAACCTTGGGATCAGCGCCGAACTCGAGGTAGATTTTGTCGGTGTAGTCGATGAGCTCCTGGGCAAAATCCTCGCCGATCAGGTCGGGCAGCTCGCCGCCGACCTGGTAGGACAGGGACAGCTTGCCGTCCGAGAATGCGCCCGCGCCGGAAAAGCCGGTGGTAATGGCACAGGTCGGCTTGCAGTTTACGCAGACGCCGGTTTTATCCTTGGGGCAGTGGCGCTTTTCCACAGGCTTGCCCTTTTCGACGAGCAGAATCTTGTGGGGGTTGCAGCTTTTGCGCAGCAACTCCAGCGCGGTGAAAATACCGGCAGGGCCGGCGCCTACGATGATAAGGTCATACATGGATGGGGGTTCTCTCCTTTAAAAATAACTCGCGAACGTTCGCGCGGGAAACAGAATAAGGTGCGGCGGCCAGAGGACTGGCCGCCCTACAGGGCAATCAATAAGATACCGGAAATGTAGGGCGGGCAGTCCTCTGCCCGCCGCGGGGCGTTGCATACTTCCGAGTGATTGTAGGGGCGGATGCTTGCATCGACTCCTACGGTTTTGCGGAAAAATTACTCCTCGTCCGACACATCCTTGCTCTCGGCGTCGTAAACGACCGGGGTGTCGGCGGGGGACTCGGCGGCTTCGGCTTCGTCCAGGGCGTCACCGATGGCGGACATGGCAGCGTTGGCGGCAGCAGTCGCCATGCGGTCCAGCGTGCGCAGTTCCATGGCAGCATACAGAATGCAACCTAAGTTCATCGCACCTTCGACGATCAACAGAATACCGCACACCATCACGACGCTGACAGCCGCACCAAACGGATGCAGCACCAGCAGTATGCCCAGCGCAACAGAGACGATGCTGAGCAGCAGCAGCACCCACCATTTCTGTCCCTTGCGCTTGGCAAGGTCGATGGCGCTGCCGATGCGGCTCAAACCGTCCACAACGATGAAGATGCCGAACACGATGGGGAGAAAGCTCGCCACCACCTGCGGTTTCGCCAGCGTAAAGATGCCCAGCCCCGCCGTGATGACGCCGCCCACCAGCATGAACGGCGCAGTAAAGCCTGTGCCGCGGAGGCGGGCGTACTGGATCAGGCAGACGATGCCGGTGATGAGCACGACGGCCCCGAAAGCGTAGCAGATCCAGAGCAGGCTGGTCTGGGGCATGATGAGCAGCATCATACCGATGACGATATAGGCGATGCTCAACAGCATCATTCCGCTTTTGACATAGCGCAGCATGGCGGGTGGCTCCTTCCGGTTTTTACTTGTTGGCCGCTTGCATGGCCTTGGCCGCCGCGACGATCAGGTCGGCGCAGGCTTCGCGGCCCAGGGTGGCATTCAAGCACAGGTCGTAGTTTTTGGCCTCGCCCCAGCGGTTCTCGGTGTAGTAGTTGTAGTAGCTCGCGCGGGCGCGGTCATGCTTGGCCAGCTGGGTCTCCCACAGGCGGTCGGGCATATCCTTGGCGTCGGGGCGGCTCTTGGCGAACCCGATGCGGGCATCCAGCGGTGCATAGACAAAGGTGCGCAGCACATTCGGGCGCTCCCGCAGGACATAGTCGCCGCAGCGGCCCAGAATGACGCAGGGACCCTGGGCGGCCAGCTCTTTAATGACGTTGCTCTGCAAAATATAGACCTGGTCGGCCAGGGGCATGGTGTTGCCCATCATGTACAGGCTGTAAATCAGGCTGCCGCTGCGCTGGTTCTCGCTGGCGGCGATGGCCTCCTCGGTCAGGCCGCTTTTTTTGGCGGCAAGGGTGATCAGCTCCTTATTGTACAGGGGGATACCCAGCTTATCTGCGACGGCCTGTGCGATTTCGCTGCCGCCGGATGCGTACTCACGCGCCATAGTAATGACCATAGGTTCCTTCATACTGATACACCTCACAATTATTTTTGTATAGTTTGCGCAAAATGGCATACTAATCTGCTTATATTATAACCTGATTTTGTGGAAAACGCAAGAAGAATTGGTGGGATTTTTACTGTGCAGGGCGGATGCGTGCATCGACCACCACAACAAAAACTGCCCGCGGCAGAACACCGCGGGCAGGGAAAACAGAATGCTGAATTTTATTCGGTCACTTCGCCGGAAATCTCCTTGATGGCGGAGACGGTGGCGGCCAGGTTCTGCATATCGCTGGGCACGATCAGCTTCGTGGCCTTGCCGTCGGCAACTTTCTCCATGGCTTCCATGCTGCGCAAGGCCAGGTAGTTGTGGTTGGGGTTCGCCTCGTTGATCATGCGGATGGCGTCGGCCTGGGCTTTCTGCACGGTCAGCAGGGCCTCGGCTTCACCTTCGGCCTCGCGGATGCGCTGCTGCTTGACAGCCTCGGCGCGCAGGATGGCGGACTCCTTTTCGCCCTCGGCGCGGGTGATGGCGGCCTGCTTTTCGCCCTCGGCCAGCAGGATCGAGGCGCGCTTCTCGCGGTCGGCCTTCATCTGCTTTTCCATAGCCTGGCGGATTTCCACCGGAGGCTCGATGTTTTTCAGCTCAACGCGGTTGACCTTGATGCCCCAGCGGTCGGTGGCTTCGTCCAGGCTGGCGGTGATCTTTGTGTTGATGAGGTCGCGGCTGGTCAGTGTCTCGTCCAGCGTCATCGAGCCGATGATGTCACGCAGAGTCGTGGCGGACAGGTTCTCGATGGCCTGGATCGGGCGGTTGACGCCGTAGGCGTACATCTTGGCGTCAAACACCTGGAAGAAAACGACGGTGTCGATCATCATGGTGACGTTGTCGCGGGTGATGACGGGCTGCGGGGGGAAGTCGGCGGCCTCCTCCTTCAGGGAAACTTTGCGGGAGATGCGCTCAACAAACGGCGTGCGGATGTGCAGGCCCGCGCCCCAGGTGTCCTTATAGACGCCGAGCCACTCGGTGACGTAGGCGTTGGACTGGGGAACAATGACGATGCAGCGCACCAAAACTACCAGAATAATAATCAGCAGAATGGCAAAAATCAACAGCATGGGGATTCCTCCTTTTTCTTTTGGAACTTACTCTGCGGCCGCGTTGACGGTCACAGGGACTACGATGAGAATGGCACCGTCCACGGCCACGACCTTGCAGCGCTCGCCTTTTGGCAGCGGCGTTTCGGCGCGGGCCTGCCAATCCAGGCCGTCCACCCGCACGCGGCCGAGGGTGCCCGGCTCAATATCCACCAGCACAACGCCCTGTTTGCCGATGGTCAGCGGGGAACCGTTGGTGACAGGGGCTTTGTGCTCACCTCGGCGGCTGGCAAGGGTGGGAATCATCAGCGCCAGCGTAATGGCCGATACGACGGCAAAAACAAGCGCCTGCCAGCCGAAGCCAATGTTGAAAAAGCTCGCTGCCATGGCCGCTGCCGCGCCCACCGCGAACCACACCGACACAAGGGCGGTGGTGGCGGCTTCCACGGCGATAAAAGCAACAATGGCGACAAGCCAGAGGATCGTATCAAACCACATGGCGGTACTCCTTTCGGCAGGAAAAATGTATTTATCACTACTTTAACATTCTGCCGCTGCGCTGTCAAGAATTAGTTGTGGGGTAAAAATGTAAATGGTTGCGCAAGACTATACATAACGCAATAATTCGCTGAAATTATCCTCGTTGTAAACGCAAAGCCCGTGCGCTTGCAGCAATTCCGCCGTCACCCCATCCCCGGCAATTTTGCGGTGCCGGAATGTGCCGTCGTAGATCGTGCCGCAGCCGCAGCTGGGGCTGTTGGCTTTTAAGATGGCCGCCTCGCACCCGGTCAGCCGGGCCAGCTGCAAGGCGGCCTCGGCACCGCGCTGATATTGCGCAGTCACGTCAGTGCCGGTTTCGGTCAGCACGCAGTCCCCGGTGCGCTCGGCCGGCGGGCGCGGCGTGGGCAGGCCGCCGTAGACCTCGGGGCAGATGGGGATAAAGGTATGGCCGCTGTGCTGCACGGCACTTAGCAGGGCGGGGCAGACGTTGTCGCCGCCGGAATATTTACAGGCGACGCCCAGCAGACAGGCGCTGACGAGGATTTTCATGAAAACCACCGACTTTCCGTAAATTGTGCGGTAAAACCAGTGTAGCATAAAAGGAAAGAAACCACAATGAAAAAATATTTTGACCGCCACGCCTATGGACACATATAATTAACAGGTTAGCTCTTGCAATGTACGCCCGCGGCGCTTACAATACTACTAACTTTCCGTAAATTGTGCGGTAAACCCAGTGCAGCATAAAAGAGGAGGAACCACAATGAAAAAATATTTTGACCGCCCGCCGAGCACGATGGGGGATTGGCTGGTGCTGGCGGCGGGGACGGCGCTGCTGTTTGCCGCTGTGGCACGGCTGCCCGCTGCCCTGATGGCGCTGGGCGGTCTGCTGGCGCTGCTGGCACCCTTCGGCTGGGGGCTGGTGCTGGCCTACGTGCTCGACATTCCTACGCGCTTTTTTGCACAAAAACTGTTTGGCGGGCGGCGCGGCTGGGCGCTGGGGGCCAGCTACGCGCTGTTTTTCGGCGTGCTGGCATTGCTGGCGGCGTTGGTCGTGCCCCAGCTGGTGCAAAGCATCACCGCCTTTGCCGGACGGTTGGCCGCCTATGAGGAGACCATCCGCCAACTCTTGCTCTGGGTGCAGGCGACCTTCGGCATCGACATGGCTACGGCAGAACAGCTGGTGCAGACCGTGGGGCGTGAGCTGCAAGGCTGGTTCGCGTCGCTCTCCCGCCAGGCGGCCCAGGCGGCGGCCCGCGCGGCGGGGGATGCTGCAGGCGCCGCCGCCAATGCCTTTGTGGCGCTGGCGGTCAGTATCTACCTGCTCTCCGGCAAAGAAAATCTGCTGCACGCCGCGCACACCTGCCTGCGGGCAGCACTGCCGCCCCGGGCGGCGGGCAGTGTGCTGGCTGTCTGCACACTGGCAAACCGGATCTTCAGCGGCTACCTGGGCGGGCAGCTTGTGGATGCCCTGCTGGTGGGCGGGGAAACCTTCGCCCTCATGTCGATTTTTGGGCTGGAGTACGCCCCGTTGCTGGCAGTGCTGGTGGGCGTGACGAACATTGTGCCGGTGCTGGGGCCGTTCCTCGGCGCGGTGCCGGGCATCGTCATCCTGCTGCTGGAATCGCCCTGGAAAGCGGCAGAATTTGCCATTATCATTTTGGTAGTGCAGCAGGTGGACGGCAACTTCATTGCGCCGCGCATTCTGGGCGGGGCCACCGGCCTGCCGGGGCTGGGTGTGCTGCTGGCCATTGTGGTGGGCGGTGCTTGGTTTGGCATCCCGGGCATGGCGCTGGGCGTGCCCACGCTGGCCGTGGTAGCGGCGCTGCTCAAGCAGGCGGTGGGGGCCGGTCTGGCAGCCCGCGGCCTGGACGCAGATGCCCTCGACCGGGATTTCCCGCCCATGGACACACAAAATTAACAGGTTATCTCTTGCAATGTACGCCCGCAGCGCTTACAATACTACTAATATGGTATAAAAAGGGGCGGAGCGCTTGAAAGACGAACATATCTGGTCCAAAAAGCCGGAGACGATATTGGATTGGTTCTGCGTGGTCGGGGCCTGTATCGCATTTTATCTGATTTTAAACAACCTCGGGTATTTCCTGAGCAAAATCGGCTTCTTTATCGGGATTCTGTCGCCGTTTGCGGGCGGCGTGGTCATTGCCTACATCCTGGATCCGATGGTGAAATTCTTTTACCACAAGCTGTTCAAGGAAAAAAACAAGACACGCGGCATTGCTATTCTGATGGCCTATGCCGTGGCGATCCTGTTGATCGTGCTGCTGGCATGGCTGGTCATCCCGCAGATCGTGAACAGTATCGTCATGCTGTTTACGAACTTCCCCAGCTACATACAGGGCGTGCAGGATCTACTGGTCATGATGCAGGATCGCTACGGCATCGACTTGCAGCAGGCTATCAAAATGCTGGACGATTCTGAGGCCATGGTCAAGGAAGTGTACAGCCTGGCGACCGCCGCCATGCCGCAGATCGTGGACAGCATTGGCAGCGTGGCGTCCAACTTTGTGGGCATCTTTACTTCGGTGGCGGCCAGTATCTATATGTTGGCGGATAAAGAGCATCTGCTCCACCAGCTGCGCACGCTGACCCACGCCTTTTTGCCGGAGAAAGCGGCTGACAATACGCTGCGCATCTGCCATTATGCCAACGTGAACTTTACCGGGTTCTTCGTCGGCAAGATCATCGACTCGGCCATCATCGGCGTCATCACCTTTGTGGCAATGACGATCCTGCGGCTGGACTTTGCACTGCTCATCAGTGTGTTTATCGGCATCACGAACATCATCCCGGTGTTCGGCCCCTTCATCGGCGCAATTCCCAGCATCTTTATCCTGCTGCTGGTCGACCCCATCCAGGCGGTTATTTTCGGTGTGCTCATCCTTGTCATCCAGCAGTTGGACGGCAACTTCATCGGCCCGAAGATCTTAGGCTCGTCCATCGGTATTTCTGCCCTGTGGATTTTGTTCTCCATCGTGGTGGGCGGCGATTTGTTCGGCATCGTCGGTATGGTCGTCGGTGTGCCGGTGTTCGCCACGCTCTACGGCCTGGCCCAGGAGTTTGTGCATTACACGCTGGATAAGCGAGGCATCGACGCTGAGGGCAACCCAAGGGAAACGGCCGAGGATAAGGAAAACGTGTTTGAGTAAAGGGGCTTTGCCTGCTTGCCGCAAAAAATAAGCCACGGTTTACAGAACGACCCTGTAAACCGTGGCTATTTCTATTTTGTTTAAAATTCTTTTCGGTTCTTTTTCTTTTAAGAAAAGGAATAAAACCCCCGCAAACTCATGCCCCCGGCAGCAGCGTGACCACATCCCGCAGCAGTACCAGCGGGTTCTCGCCCTTCTGGACACGCAGACTGAAATAGGGGCGGCCCAGGGCGTTGTACAGGACCCGGTGCGGGTACTGCGCCATGACCTGCTCCAACTGGCGCGGACCGACGATATCACTATACAAGATCAGCTGGTCGCCGCGTTGTACGATCTCCGCAATGCCAACGCGGGCCGCCGTCACGCGGATGAGAGATACATCCACCAACCCCTGCACGCTCTTGGGCGGGCTGCCGTAACGGTCGATGAGTTCGTCCAGCACATCCTCTGCGTCGGTGGTCGTCTCGATGGCCGCAATGCGCTTGTAGGCCTCGATGCGCCCGGCGGCGTCCGGAATGTAGTCCTCCGGCAGGAAGGCGTCCACCGTGATATCCACAAGGCAGTCGCTCTTGTCCGGGGCCGGGGCCTCGCCGCGGGCCGTGGCAATGGCCTGGCCCAGCATCTTCACGTACAGATCGTAGCCCACAGCCTCCATATGGCCGTGCTGGCTGTGGCCCAAAAGGCTGCCCGCGCCGCGTATCTGTAAATCGCGCATAGCGATGCGGAAGCCCGAGCCGAAGGAGGTGAACTCCCGGATGGCCGAAAGCCGCTTGGCGGCAATTTCTGTCAGCACTTTATCGCGCGTAAACGTGAAATACGCATACGCCTTGCGGGAGGAACGTCCCACGCGGCCACGTATCTGGTACAGCTGCGACAGGCCCATCCGGTCCGCATTCTCAATGATCAGCGTGTTGCAGTTGCGCACATCGACGCCGGTCTCGATCAGCGTCGTGCAGACAAGAACATCGATCTCATTGTCCAGTAATTGCTGCCACACCGACGAAATCTGTTCTTCCGTCATCTTGCCGTGGGCAATGCCGATGCGCGCGCCCGGTATCAGCTTGCCGATGCGGGCCGCGCACTCGTCGATGGTATCCACACGGTTGTGCAGGTAGTAGACCTGCCCGCCGCGGGCCAGCTCCTTGCGAATGGCTTCTGAGACGATGCCCTCGTCGTATTCCAGCACATAAGTCTCGATGGGCTGACGCTCGAACGGCGGCTGTTCAATCGTGGACATATCGCGGATGCCGGACAGCGCCATGTTCAGCGTGCGGGGGATCGGCGTGGCCGACAGGGTCAGCATATCGACACCGATGAAGTTTTCTTTGAGCTTCTCTTTATGCTTGACGCCGAAGCGCTGCTCCTCGTCGATGATGACAAGGCCCAGATCGTGGAACTTCACATCGTTGGACAGCAGCCGGTGCGTGCCCACAACGATATCCACCGTGCCGTCTTTTAAACCGCGCAGCGTCTCTTTTTGCTCCTTCGGCGTGCGGTAGCGGGACAACAGCCCGATGCGGATGGGGAAGGACTCCATCCGGGTCAGCGCCGTGTTAAAGTGCTGCCACGCCAAAATTGTGGTGGGGGCAAGGATGGCGCACTGCTTACCGCCCATCACGCACTTGAACGCCGCCCGCAGCGCAACCTCGGTTTTGCCGACGCCGACATCGCCGCAGAGCAGGCGGTCCATCGGCCACGGCTCCTCCATATCGTGCTTGATGTCCGCCGCGCAGGTCAGCTGGTCGGGCGTTTCCTCGTAGGCAAAGCGCTGTTCAAAATCGCCCTGCCAGGTGTCGTCGGAGGGGAAGGCGTAGCCGTGGGCCTGCTTGCGGCGGGCGTACAGCTCAATCAGCTCTTTCGCCATCAGCTCCGTGGCGGCCTTGACCTTTTTGCGGGTCTTGGCCCAGTCATTGCCGCCCAGGCGGCTCAACTTCACATTGTCGCTGTCGCCCGGCGCGGTGTAGCGGGACAGCAGATCCAGCTGGGTAACAGGCACATAGAGCACGTCCTTTTTGTCGTACTCAATGCGCAGGTAATCTTTGGTGACGCCCTGCACGGCCATCCGCTGGATGCCCGCATACCGGCCAATGCCGTGGTTCTGGTGTACGACCAGGTCGCCCACCGAGATTTCGCTCAGACTGTTCAGCGCATCTTTGCTGCGCTTTTTCTTTTTCTGTGCGCCGCTCACGCCGAAGGCCCGCGCCGTGAAGAGCGCGAACTTGGCAAAGGGCAGGCTGCACCCGGCGGAGAGCTGCCCCGGCAGGATCTGCACCATCCCGGCGGATGGATCGGCCTCCGCGTCGGTGGTGACGTTCAGCCCCTTGGTGCGCAGGTCCGCTGCCAGGCCCGCCGCCGCGCGGGGCGTGCCAGCCATGATCGTGACTGCCGCGCCGCCGCTGCAAAGCGGCTGGATGTCCTCCAGCAGTGCTGCAACCTCGCCGCCCCAGGTGGGCAGCGTGTGGGCGGGCGCGTTGACGATGGCTTTCAAGGGCACATCGGGCATACTGCGGGCAAAATTCTCGGCACAGAGCGTACGGTGGGTGCTCGTCTGCGCCCAGAGCCAGCTGCTCTCGGCGTAGAGCTTATCCAGCCCGGGGGCCAGCACGCCGTCCTCCAGCAGGGCGGAAAGCTCCTCGCTGCGGCGGTAGGCGGTGGCACGCTCGGCCTCCCGCAGGGACGCGGGCTCTTCCAGAATCAGAAGCGGGTCGTCGAAATAGTCTAAAATCGTTGCAGGCTCGGGGTAGCGCAGCGACAGATATTTGTCCATGTTCACCGGCATCGCGCCGCCGTCCAGCTGGGCCAGGTCGCTGGCCGTGCAGCTTTCCAGTGCAGTGCGCCGCTTGCCGCGGGCTTTTTTGATGACCGCGCGGATCAGCTCGGCGGCCTCGCCGGGCAAACCGAACAGTACCTCCCGGGCGGGGGAGACGTAAATTTTTTCGATTGGTTCATCCCGGCGCTGGGTGGCCAGGTCAAAGCTGTGCATCGTGTCGATCTCGTCGCCCCAGAACTCGAGACGCGCGGGTTGTTTCATGTCGGGCGCGTAGATATCCACAATGTCGCCGCGGATGGAAAACTGGCCCGGCCCATCCACCTGGTCGCGCCGGGTGTAGCCTGCGCCGTAGAGCAGCGCCGTCAGGTCGGCGCGGGGCAGGGTATCGCCGGGGTGCAGCGTGCGGGTGTTGGCGCAGAACTCGGCCCGGGGCGTCGTGTACTGAGTCAGCCCCTCGTCCGGCACACAGACGGCCTGCAGACGGCCGCCGACCAGATCGCCCAGCACGGCCAGGCGGCGGTACTCGTACTCGCGGGCTGTACCCTCAATGGGGCGCAGCACATAGTCGCGGGCGGGGAACACCGCCGCCGCCACGCCCAGGGCGTTCAGGTCGCCCGCAAAGCGGGTGGCCTCGGCCTCGCCGGGGGTCACGATGCAGAGCGGCCTGTCCAGTGCCTGGGAAAGCGCGGCGTAGACCAGCGCCCGCCCTGCCCCGGGAATGCCAAATAAGGCGCAAGCCCCCGGTCCCCCGAGCGCCTGCGCCAGTTTTGCGTATTCTTCGGTTTTGGTAAAAAGTGCGTTGAACATAGCTTATCAGCTCAAAAATTCGGTCTTGAGCCAGCCGTATTTGCCGTCGTAGTTGACCACGACCCAGCTGCCGTCCTCGTTGGTGCCCAGGGCGGTCACGCCGGTCCCGGCGGGTACGCTGGTCACTTTGTCGTAGTCGGTGCCGGGGCCTGCACGCAGGTTCATGCCGGAATCACCGGGGGTGGTGTAGCTGGGCTGCTCGCCCTCATTGTAATAGGTGGTGGGCTGCACGCTCAGGCCGTCAAAGGTGGGCACGGGGGTCGGCTCCGGGGTAGGCTCAGGCTCAGCGGGCTGCTCTTCGGCAGGCTGCTCCTCGGCAGGGGGTTCGGCGGTGTCGCCGGTGGCCTCTGCGGTGAAGCTGTCGGCAGTCGGGTCATTCACGCCTGCTGCGGCGGAGGTGGTGTCGCTCGTCGCAGGGGCCGCGTCACCGCTGTCGGTCTTGCCGTCAAAAGTGCCGGTGAGCAGCAGCACGCTGAAAATGATGCTGGCAACCAGGGCCACCGCACAGATGGCCAGGCGGGTCATGGCTTTTTTGCGTAATTCACTCATGGTTAAACGTCCCCTTAGTGGTTGAACTTGTTTTGGGCGTACTGCAAATTGCCGTCCATCAGCAGCTTGCAGGCGTCCTCAATGTCCGGGTAGCGGTCGGTCATGGCTTTGCGGTCCGCGGGGGGCAGCTTGCCCAGCACCCAGGCGGCCAGATCGTACTGCGGGTTTGGCTTGGCCCCGATGCCGATGCGGATGCGGTTGAAGTTCTCGGTGTCCAGGCTGGCGATGATGCTTTTCAGCCCATTGTGCCCGCCCGCCGAGCCGTGGGGCCGGATGCGCAGATGCCCCGGCTCCTGGGTGATATCGTCGCACAGGACGATGACGTGGTCGGCGGGGATTTTGTAAAAGTTTGCGGCGGGGGCAATGCTCTGGCCGCTGAGGTTCATATAGGTCAGCGGTTTGAGCAGCACGACCTTGTGCTGCCCCACCTGGGCGGTGCCGTACAGGCCCTGCCACTTGGCTTTTGTGATGCTGCACCCCCACTGGGCGGCCAGATAGTCCAGCGCTTCAAACCCGGCGTTGTGGCGTGTGCCGTCGTATTTCGGTTCGGGGTTGCCCAGCCCGGCAATCAGCCAGTCTGCCCCAGAGGTCATTCCTAACATAGTGTGTCCTTTGTCGTGTTGGTACGCTTTGCCGCGGGGCGTCGAGGACGCTGCCCCCCTGCAATATTATTTCGCTTTCTTTTCCGCTTCCAGCTTCTGCTTTTTGGCGATGTACTTTTCCAGCTTCTTCTCGCCCCAGCCCTCGATCTCGGCCTGCTTGGCGCGCTCAATGCTCAACGCACCGGCGGGCACGTCGTGGCCGATGGTGGAACCGGCGGCGGTGAAGGCGTGGTCGCCCACCGTGACCGGCGCGACAAGGTTCGTGTTGCAGCCGATGAAGGCATAGTCGCCGATGGTGGTGTGGAACTTGCCCTCGCCATCATAGTTGCAGGTGACGGTACCGCAGCCGAAGTTGCAGTACTTGCCCACGGTGGCGTCGCCGATGTAGGTCAGGTGGCTGACGGTGTTGCCCTCGGCAAAGTCGGCGTTCTTCGTCTCGACATAAGCGCCCAGATGGCAGCCCTCGGCAGTCTTGGTGCCGGTGCGTACATGGGTGAAGGGCCCAATCTTGTTGTTGGGGCCGATGTGGCTGTCATAGCACTGGCTGGCGTTGATGGTGGAGCCTGCGTCCACGACGGTATTCTCCAGCAGGGTGTTGGGGCCGATGGCGCAGTCCGCGCCAATGACGGTCTTGCCGCGCAGGATGCAGCCGGGCAGGATGGTGGCACCGGGGGCAATGACAACCTCCGGCTCAATATAGACATCGCGGCTGATGAAATTCACGCCGTTATCCAGGTGGCGCTCAAAGGTGGCAGCGTAGCGCTGCTGCGTCAGTTCAAATTTCTCTCTTGCGGTAGACATGAGCATCTTCCTTTATATACGGTTTGCAGTCAGGGGCGGGCCGCTGTGCCCGCGAAACTCTGATACCCATATATTGTATAACACCCGGCGGATTTTAGCAAGCCGAAAAACGCCTTTCGACGCAATTTCCCAGAAAAAGTTCTGTGAAAGGGAAAGGGTCATAAATAAAGTACAGCTTTTCCTTGAGGAAGTGCATGGAGTTTTGCAGCAGCAAATGCTATGCGGTAACCGTAAGGTGCAATAGAAGAGAGAGCCTCTCCATGAGACTCCGAAACACCCTGTGACCAAGAAAACCGTTTTCTATGAGGACTGGGCCCTGCCGGCTATGACTTCGGCAAAAACACCGTGCGTGAACTCGCGACGGATGTACCTGACGCCAACGGCGCTGATGTACCGCAAAAAGGGGACCAGATGAAAAAAGGGAACGGACACCGCATCCGTTCCCTTTTGTATTTACCACAAAAACGAGGAATTGAAAAATATTTCAAACTTCCCACCCATTATAGTTTACATGATTTTTGTGCAAATTGCAATAGGCAAACCGAAAAAGTTTGTCTACTTTTCGGCGAAACTATTGAGCATTTTTTTAACAATCTACTGGAAATCTGTCTTTCGGTCTGTTATAATGGACTATGCAAACATGATTTATGTGATGCAAACACGTCACCAATTTGGGAGGTAACTATGAGCAAGAAATTCTTGTACCTGTTCAAAGAGGGCCATGACGCCTTCGGCGGCGACCAGACCACCATGAAGAACACTCTGGGTGGTAAGGGCGCCGGCCTGGCCGAGATGACCCACGCCGGTATGCCGGTTCCGCAGGGCTTCACCATCACCACCGAGGCCTGCACCCAGTACTACGCCGACAACCGCGAAATCAACGATGAGATCAAGGCGGATATCTTCAAATACATGGGCATCCTTGAGGAGCAGACCGGTAAGACCTTCGGCTCCATCGAGAACCCCCTGCTGGTTTCCGTCCGTTCCGGCGCACGTCAGTCCATGCCCGGCATGATGGACACCATCCTGAACCTGGGCCTGAACGACCAGGCCGTTGAAGGCCTGGCCAAGAAGACCAACAACCCCCGCTTTGCATATGACTGCTACCGCCGCTTCATCCAGATGTACTCTGACGTCGTCATGGAGCTGGGCAAGAGCTTCTTTGAGGAGCGCATCGACGCCATGAAGGAGCGCAAGGGCGTGAAGCAGGACGTTGAGCTGGACGCCAACGACCTGAAGGAACTGGTCAAGGAATTCAAGCAGATTTACCTGGAGAAGCAGGGCGAAGAGTTCCCCCAGGACCCCAAAGAGCAGCTGATCGGCGCTGTCAAGGCCGTCTTCCGTTCTTGGGACAACCCCCGCGCCAACGTTTATCGTAAGATGAACGAGATCCCCTACGAGTGGGGCACCGCTGTCAACGTGCAGCAGATGGCCTTCGGTAACTCCGGTATGCGTTCCGGCACCGGCGTTGCCTTCACCCGTAACCCCGCCACCGGCGAGAAGAAGCTGATGGGCGAGTACCTGATCAATGCCCAGGGCGAGGATGTCGTCGCTGGTATCCGTACTCCCTCTCCCATCAGCAAGCTGCATGAGGAGATGCCCGAGGTCTACGATCAGTTCGTTGAGATCGCAACCCGCCTCGAGAACTACTACAAGGATATGCAGGACATGGAGTTCACCATCGAGGATGGCAAGCTCTTCATGCTGCAGACCCGTAACGGCAAGCGTACCGCCCAGGCTGCTCTGCAGATTGCCTGCGACCTGGTCGACGAGGGCGTTATCGACGAAAAGACCGCTGTTCTGCGCGTCGAGCCCAAGCAGCTGGACACCCTGCTGCACCCGCAGTTTGACGCTGCCGCTCTGAAGGCTGCCGAGGCTATCGGCAAGGGCCTGGCTGCTTCTCCGGGATCCGCCTGCGGCCGCGTTGTCTTCTCTGCTGAGGATGCAGAGGAGAAGGTCAAGGACGACGCTTGGAAGAAGGTCGTTCTGGTCCGTCTCGAGACCTCTCCCGAGGATATCGTCGGTATGCAGGTTTCTCAGGGCATCCTGACCGTCCGCGGCGGTATGACCAGCCACGCTGCTGTTGTCGCCCGCGGCATGGGCACCTGCTGCGTCTCCGGCTGCGGCAATGACAACGACGTCGCCATCGACTACGATGCCAAGGTCATCACCATCAACGGCCACACCTTCCATGAGGGTGACTGGATGAGCATTGACGGCTCCACCGGCAACATCTACGAGGGCCAGATTGCTACTGTCGCTTCCACCGAGAACGCTAACTTCAAGCGCTTCATGGGCTGGGCTGACGCCAACCGCCAGATGAAGGTCATGACCAATGCCGACAACCCGCGCGACGCCCAGAACGCCGTAGACATGGGTGCTGAGGGCATCGGTCTGTGCCGTACCGAGCATATGTTCTTTGCCGAGGACCGCATCGCCGCTGTCCGTGAGATGATTTGCGCCCGTACCGTTGAGGAGCGCAAGACCGCTCTGGCCAAGGTTGAGCCGTTCCAGGAGGCCGACTTCACCGCTATGTACCGCATCATGGGCGACCGTCCGATGACCATTCGTTATCTGGATCCGCCGCTGCATGAGTTCCTGCCCACCAAGCCCGAGGACATCGCTGCTCTGGCCAAGGATATGGGCATGACCACCGATGAGCTGAACAATGTCGTTGTCAGCCTGCACGAGTTCAACCCCATGATGGGCCACCGTGGCTGCCGTTTGGCCGTCACCTACCCGGAGATCGCCGAGATGCAGACCAATGCTGTCATCAAGGCTGCCCTGAAGGTTTCTGCCGAGACTGGCAAGATGATCACCCCGCACATCATGGTTCCTCTGGTTGGCGAGGTCAAGGAGCTGAAGTACGTCAAGGACGTCATCGTCAAGACTGCTGATGCCCTGATCGCTGCCGCTGGCGTCGACATGAAGTATGAGGTCGGCACCATGATCGAGATTCCTCGCGCTGCCCTGACCGCAGGCGAAATCGCCAAGGAAGCTGACTTCTTCAGCTTCGGCACCAACGACCTGACCCAGATGACCTTCGGCTTCAGCCGTGACGACGCTGCCAAGTTCCTGACTGCTTACTACGACAACAAGATCTACGAGAGCGATCCGTTCCAGCACCTGGATCAGATCGGCGTCGGCAAGCTGGTCAAGATGGCTGCTGCTGATGGCCGCGCCACCAACCCGAACCTGGGTCTGGGCATCTGCGGCGAGCACGGCGGCGACCCCAGCAGTGTTGAGTTCTGCCACAATGTTGGTCTGGACTACGTCAGCTGCTCTCCCTACCGTGTTCCCATCGCCCGCCTGGCCGCTGCGCAGGCAGCAATTAAAAATCCCCGCAAGTAATTTGCAGGTTGGTTCTAAGCGCTGCAATGGCTTCCAATAGGGGTACATCCTTATAGGAATTGGCGTTGCTGCGTGCTTTGGACGGGAATGTGGAAAGACCTGAATTCTAAGGTCAATCTATAATAACCTGTTAAGTCCCTAATTGCTTTTATGAACAGCACCCCATTTGTTAGACAGTATGGTATACTATCTAACAAGTGGGGTGT
>OJPZ01000072.1_pt1 | contig 68190 bp, 54 predicted proteins | sample 1598611 | NCBI WGS metagenome assembly OJPZ01 (sample SAMN03922494, study PRJEB24848) | human gut metagenome | isolation source: stool sample | host: Homo sapiens | place: Germany | collected 2011-11
GACAGCAGATGTTCGGTGTACTTGCGACCTTGTTTGTTCACAATGTCGCGCACCGTATCGCTGACTGTGCAGGGCTGACCCGCCAGCATATTTTCGATTTGGGCATCCGTGAGGGACAGTCCGGTTTCGCGCCGCACCTGCTCCCGGATGTCATCTACGCAGCGGATCATGCCGAGCTCCAAGCTGTGGGCGGTGTCGGTCGCAGGGATGGCGTTGTCGATGCGCATGAGGTCCACTGTCCAGCCGCCCAAGTCCATGAGGAGCATGGACGGCTCGTGCTGCAAAAGCCCCACTTCGGTCATAAGGGCGGCGTAGCCTTGAGGGAAGACAGCAACTTCCTCGATGGTGATGCTGTACTCCACACCCTCGAACTTGTAGTTCACAGGCTGGTTGCTACGCAGCAGATAATCTTTGAACTTGGGTTTGTCGCGTCCGAAACTGGTCAGCGGCAGACCCGCCGCGATTCGCACCGAGCATTCGGGAGGCAAACCGCGCTGCTGAATCTCCTTTGCGATAGCTGCCAGCGTCAGCAGGTAGTAGTTGTCGTTTACAGTTTTGTCCCGCTGGATAGGCTGCCGCCCGGAGCCACAAACAAAAAAGCACCCGCCAAACTCTAAGAGTCCTTGGCGGGTGTAGGGTTCGTGTTCTCCGTAGCTTGTCAGCCCAGCCGGGAATGAACAGTGGGCTGTTTTGATAGCATAGTAGCCGTGGTCGATGCCGATAATGATGCTCATGGGAAATACCTTCTTTCTTTTTAAAATTGTTCGGGAATGTATAATAAACGGTGGGGGAGACCTTATCTCCCTCGCCGGAATTTTCTTCGAGAATGGTAGCGTTTTATCCGCCACCACTGGTGTTCCACTCTCAAAATCACCCTACCAGCGGCGAAATTTTACGCTGTAATAAAAAAGCGCCCGCATAGGTGAGCGCTTAGAATTAGATCGGCTGTATACTTTCATTGGTCGAAAAAACATCATTGCGCAAGAACATCGTACAGTTCAATTTCGTAGATGGCTCGATACAGCTTGTCGGGGTAAAATTGCAGATAGGGGTCTCTCTTGTCAAATATTTTCCGTCAGTCTACATTGAGTTGTCGAATTTACTTTGATATAGTTTTCTACTATTAAAAGCGTGACAAATTGTCACGCTTTTAATAGTAATCGGTGGATAAATATAGGGTGCCCCGACTCTCTATTTCACGATAATGCTTCTTTCAAAATTTCATGTTGTTATTTCGCATAAAAACGTTTATACTTAGTGTATGCCAGTATAGCAATGAAAGTTGGGGTTATTGTGGACAAGACATTCATGACAGAACTTCGCATCAACCATGTTCGCCATTTAAAGGATATTACGATACCTCTTTCTAACAGCCAGCCTAAGCATTTAGTTTTGACCGGTAAAAACGGCAGCGGAAAAACGAGCGTTTTGAAAAGTGTTGTTGACTTTCTGGCTTATGTGGTTTCTAGTAATTTCTACTCACAAGCAGCTTGTTTAGAGAGTGTTACCTTTAACCAAAAAAGGCTCCAAGAATTAGACAACTCTGAACAAGATAAGCAAAATCGAGAAGGCATTGAAAGGGACATCGCGTCCTGGACTCGGTTCCTAGACCATTGGATTGATGGGACTGTTGCCGAATATTTATCCTATGCTGACCTGCGTGAGAAATACCTAAAGGGCGAATACATCCTCGCCTATTACGGCGACGACCGCGAAATCAAAGTCCAGATTTCCAAGAACATTGAAAAGGTTGATTTACAGGATGTCTACTCTCTCCAAGATCATCCAAGTAAACAACTTGTCAAATATCTTGTCAATCTAAAAACGACGGAAGCCTTTGCTAAAACTAACGGGAATGAAGCCCGCGCCGCCGAAATCCATGCTTGGTTTGACAGATTCCAAAATGTTCTGCGCTCCATTTATTCCGATGATACTCTTGAACTGAAATTCGACATCGAAACCTTTGCCTTTACCATTTGTCAGGCAGGGCATGATCCGTTTGATTTCACCACTCTGTCAATGGGCTATGCTGCTGTTTTTGATATCATTGGCGATTTAATCATGCGCATGGAATCCAAGCATCGCTATGATTTAGAGGGCCTTGTGCTGATTGACGAAATCGAAACCCATCTGCATGTTGATTTGCAGAAGAAAATCGTTCCGATTTTGACGCAGCTGTTCCCGAATATCCAGTTTGTTTTAACCACACATTCTCCGTTCATCTTAAATTCCACTGCGAATGCCGTCGTCTATGACTTGGAAAAGAAGCTTCTGGTAAAAGATGGCTTAACCGACCTGCCTTACGAGGGCGTTGTTGAAGGGTACTTCGATACGGATTTGTTGTCAGCTGAACTTCGTCAGAAGTTTACCGAGTACAAGCGAATTGTCCAAAAGGCCACATTGACGGATGAAGATTTTGCTCGTGCATCGGAATTAGAGACTTATTTGGATGAGGTTCCCGATTACTTGGCGCTTGATTTTTCGGAAGAATATAGTCGCCTCAAGTTGGAATTGATGAACCGGGAGTAATAAGTATGGTGAAAGTAAATCGTACTAAAACGGCTCCCGCATCGCTTGCGATTGAAAAGGAAAAGGGAACCGAAAATTATAGAGAACGAGATGTTGTTTTTCAGCTAAACAAGGACTTTAACGGAAAGTGCTATCTCTGTGAAATTGACAAATTGCAAAGCATCCACATTGAACATTTAAAGCCGCATCATGGTAAAGACCGTGATTTGATGTTTGATTGGAATAATCTGTTTCTTTCTTGTCCACATTGCAACAGTGTAAAGAACCAGAAAAAATATGAGGAGCATATCATCGACTGCTGTAAAGAAGACCCCGAAGCATCCATCCGGCAAGAACTTGTAGACAGTCATGTAGTCGTGACCGCAATCGAATCCACTGAGGATGCCATCCGCACAGCAGGGTTACTAACTGAGTGCTTTGAAAAAGAGAACACCGGAATCCGAATCCTTGAATGCCAAACACGGGTAAACGCTTTACAGACTACTATGACAACATTATATCGTTGTCTTGCAAATTACAAACAAAATCCCAGCCAGAGAAATTACAGAACCCTGCGTGGAATGCTGAACAGAAGCCATAAGTTTGCAGGCTTCACCCGTACATATGTGCGAAATCATATTGACGAGTATCCCAATCTTAGTGAATTGGTCGCAATCGCCTGACGTTCTGAATCTTCTTGCGCTGGGCCAAAAATAAGGGCAAACAAATGTGTTACGTTATTGCTAAAGAACGCTATGCCCACGGCTGCATAGCATTTGAAACCGTACATGGGAAACATTTAGCCGATTTGAAACGGTCTCTGAACGAAGCCCTTGGGAATACCGGTGTAGAGATTATGACCATCAGTCGTCCCGAAGCCTATGGCGAGTATGCGCCCTATCACTTTGTGCAGACTGAGGATGAGTTTGTTGCACAGGTATTAGCCTTACGGCCATAACCTCTAATTTCTGTGTGTGACTTTTAATCCTGCTTCGCTACAAAACCCATCTACGAACTCATCTACCAATTTATCTACGGCTCTGCATTTTGGTTGAGAAACGCTGCGAAAATTGCTACACATTACCTAAAATCAGTTGCTCTTATTTGTAGAATACCAACAAAATTTTACGGCGATTCTAGAATTATTGCTAGCGATGCTTTCTCATAACCGGTTCAGTGGGGGTTCGAATCCCTCACGGCCCATAGAAAGAACGCAGCTATGTTATTTTTTAAGATAACACGGCTGCGATTCTTTATTTTTCGTACAATTCACGGCTCAACTGATTGCGTATCGACTCCCGGCGTTTTTTGTATTGCTGGGTGTAGATCATTAAAGTCGTGCTCGGCTGGGCGTGACCTGCTTCAGCTGCAACCGTTGCAACACCGATGTCAGGATTCGACATGAGCAGGCTGACAAAGGTATGTCGGAACATGTGCGGGTGAATGTCGCTGATTCCCGCTTTCTGCGCCACACGCTTTACCAGCTTGTTATAGCCGTCCGGGTTGCGCGGCCAGCCGAAGTCATCAATGATGACAAATTCCTGCCCAACCAGTTTCATCAGTGATTCACGCTTATCCTCTTTGTTCGTCACCATATCCCGCTGCCAACTGGCTCCCATCAGCTTCTTTTTCGTATCCCACCATTCTTTGTAACCGTCTATAACGCTAATACAGCCCTCATACCTTGCCTTTGTAAGCAGGGTCACCGCTAATTCTTCAATAAGTTCGTCATAAATCATGTTTTCCTCCAATAGAAAAAGCGCCCACAAAAGTGAGCGCCCAGATAAAATATTCGGTTATGAGAACACCGGCAAACTGCCGTTTGCTGCATCTGTTTTCAGAATGGTGATCCAGTTGCTTTTGCCGTAGAGAAACCGCACGATATGCACGGTTTGCGTGGCATCGTCCACCGTGTAAAACGCAAGGTAATTCATAACGATGGTGAAGTGGATTCCCCACAAGGAAAGCAATTTATCGGAAACGACTTCAAATTTGTGCGGGAATTCTGCCAGTGCTCCGATTTTTTCGTCGGCCACATCCAACAGCTTGTCGGCGGCAGTTGGATTTTTCAGTACGAGGTCGATATAGTCGTAGGCGTTCGCCATATCGCGCTCGGCGGCTTGGGTGACATGAATGTTGTATTTCATCTGCGCTCCCTGCGGTGGCGCAAATCAGCCATAACATCGGCAAAGGGGCGTGTGTTCCCAGCGTCAATGTCGGCAAGGCCCTCTTGCAGCTTGCTGTACAGTTCAATGCGGCCCGCCATTTCCTCGTAGGTTTCCATGCTCATAACGGCAAGGTCGCCCTTACCGTTTTTGGTAATAAAGACCGGCTCGTTGTAGGCATGGCAGTAAGAGGAAATGTCATTGTAGTTGTTTCTTAAATCTGCGCTGGAACGAATGTTCGGCATAGATAGCACCTCTCTTTCATACAGAAATTATATCATAATTTCTGTATGAAAACAAGTAGAAGTTTTCGTTGAACGTAACAGTCCAGTAGGTACACGCTGGTGTCGATTTATTTACACTGTAAACCATAGAACAAGCTCATAACGACAAGGTTTATGAAAATGCTTCTATACTTTACAGTTGGTCGAATGTATAACGAAACAAGTAAAGAGGGGCTGTTGTATATGCTCGTCCGAATGCGCTCACCAGCGCGGTCAGGAATCAGCCTTGCCTGCCAGTGCCAGAAACTTCTTATCGGACTGGATACCCTGTGTCAAAAACTTCCCGTCCCGGAACAGGGCATAGGTCGTGACCGGGGCGGGCGTGTTCTGCGCAGTCTCGCGGTCGGTGATGTGGTGTACGGTCAGCGGGATGCCGTGGGCCCGGGCAGTCTCTGCCACGCGCGGCACCCAATAACAGGTAAAAGGGCATTGGTCGGTATAGTAGAGCACAAAGCCGGGTTCTGCGGCCTGCGGGTGCTTGGCACAGGGCTTGAACTTGGGCGGCGCAGCGTCAGGGGAAAGCGGCAGGTACATCAGCGTGATGCCGCAGTCGGACACATCCGCCGTGGAAAAGCCCTCATGCGCCAGAAACCTGGCGTCGGCCAGAAATTCGCGCTTGCGCCCCTTGGCAGACAGAATACACACGCCCTTACGCCCCTGCGCCCGGGCATCGTTGACGCATCGGGCCAGCAGTTCTTTCGCGTAGCCGTGGCCTTTCAGCGCCCCGGAGACCCAGAGGCAGTTGATGTGCAGACAGCCCTCCGCCTCCATGGGCAGCCAGGCGTTTTCCGCCGGGATGTATTCAATAAAGCATTTGCCGCGCTCCACGCTGCGGCAGAAAACCAGCCCTTCGTCAAAGCGCTGTTTGAGCCATTCCTTTTTTGCCAGGCACTGCTTGCCGGACATGGCACAGCAGATGTGCTCCTTGTCGATGTTTTCTTTCGTGATGCGGATATAGTCCATAGTCGATCACTTCCCTTTTAACTGGAACGGTTTGCGCTTTCATACTGGTTTTTTCCTGTGCTTATTATACCTTACCTGTTCCTGAAGTTCAATGTTGCCACAAAACATCGGTTTTTTCTTGTTTTTGAGGCGATTTTGTACTATAATAATTACAGTAAGTTCAAAAGTGATGGACTTGATCGGTTGTAAGGTCACGATTATGCAAAATCGAAATACCAATTTGAATGACATCTATATGTCGGATCGCTTGCAGGCACAGCTGCAGCAGATCGACCAATACGCAATGACCTGCGTAGTTGCTCCCATGGGGTACGGTAAAACCACCGCCGTCAACTGGTTTTTGGGGGAACGCAGCAAAGTACCCGGTACACGGGTGGTTCGCATCAGCATTTACTCCGACAGTCTGGCAATCTTCTGGCGGAGTGCACAGTCAGCCTTTGCACATGCGGGCCTTGATTTCCTGCGCCAATATGAATTGCCGTCGGATCTTCAAGGCGTCATGCTGTTGATGGATGACATGAACCGCGCGTTGGCCGGAACAGGCCCGTTCTATATTTTTCTGGATGATTACCATCTGCTGCGAGGTCCCCGCTGCGCACATTTTCTTTGCAAATGTGCTGTCCAGCTCCCTAAAAATGTACATATCATTATAGCCAGCAGAAACCACTTCCTTTCGGAAGCTGAAATCACGAAGCTGTGCAGCAGGGTATGTGTCCTTGGCCCCAAGCAGCTGCGGCTGGACAAGGATGACCTTGCTGTCTACACCCGCCGCTGCGGTGCCGACCTGACAGAGAGTCAGCTGCAGCAGCTTCTCTACGCGACGGAGGGTTGGATCTCAGCCGTCTATCTGAATTTGCGGACCCTGGTGGACCGCGGTGCCCTGCCGGAGCGCGGTTCTGATATATACAACCTGTTTACGGCTACCATGATCGACCCGCTGCCGCCCATGCAGCAGGAATTTTTAACCGTGCTGAGTCTGGCCGATGAGTTTACCATCGAAATGGCCAAAGCTGTCACAGGGCGGGCGGATGCCGCCGAGCTGCTGGCAGATTTGACCACCCGCAATGCTTTTGTAAAGCGCTTGCCGGACAGTGACCGGTATCGCTGCCATCACGTGATGAAGCATTGCGCCATGCGGGCGTTCCATAAGCTGCCGGCGGAGAAGCAGACCGCCTATTACGACCGATACGGCCAATGGTATGAGCAGCATGGGCACCTGCTGCACGCCATGACGGCCTACCGTGCCTGCGGCGATTATGATGCGCTGCTGCGTGTGGTTGAGAAAGACACCGGCATTCGTCTGGCTATCACGCGGCCCAAAATAGCCCTGGCCGATCTGGATGCCTGCCCAAAATCAACGCTGAAGGAACACCCGATTGCCCTGCTGGTGCTGATGCGCTGTATGTTCAACTGGCATCAGATTCCCAAAATGCTGGAATTGAAAAACCTTCTGTTGGAGACCGTTGACGAGCACCCCGCATGGCCCGAGGAATACCGCAGCAACCTGTTAGGGGAGTGCGACCTGATCACAAGCTTCCTTTTTTATAATGATATAGCGGCCATGAGCGTACTGCACCGCAGCGCCAGCGAAAAAATGACACGCCCGGCTATCAGTATCCAAAAAGCGAACGGCTGGACATTTAATTCGCCCTCGGTGCTGATGATGTACCACAGCAAGCCCGGTGCGCTGGATGCCGAACTGGCCGAGTTAGACCGCTGTATGCCGCACTACTGTAAAATTACAGATGATCACGGCATAGGGGCTGACCGCCTGATGCAGGCGGAAGCTGCTTTTACGCGCGGGCAGCTTGATGATGCAATGATTGCGCTGGAGCGCACCTATGCACAGACGGACGGCAGCGGGCAGGAGAATATTGCGCTCTGCGGTGACTTTCTCTCGCTTCGGCTTTCCCTGTTCGGGCATGGTGCCCCGCGTTATACACCGCTGGGGCGCTATGAGCTGCTGCAGCAACAGCACAATGCCCCGTGGGTACGCTTTTGGGATGCCTGCTGTGCCTACTATTATGCGCTGCTTGGGCAGGAAGAAGCGATACCGGAGCCGTTCCGCCTGCATCGGTTGGAGGGCATAAACTTTCTTGCGCCCGGGCGTCCGATGATTCTGCTGATTGAAAATCAGGTCTATCTGACCCAAAAGGCGTGGCCGAAGGTCATAGGCCGAAGTGAAAAGCTGCTCGAGGGCGCCGCCGCTTTCCGTTACAGTCTGGTCGCGCTGTACCTGCGCATCCAGACGTCCGCCGCCTACGCGATGATGGCCAAGCAGACCGAGGCTGCCGCGCTGCTGCAGGAGACCCTGCAGGAAGCAAAAATGGATGGTCTGGTGCTTCCTTTTGCGGAGAACTACCGCTATCTAAAACCGCTTTTGCAGGATATGCCGCAGGATGCTTTTACAAGCCGGATTCAGGCGCTTGGGGAGGCGCTGGAGACGCACAGCGCCGGACTCCCGTATGCCCGTGCCTATCCGGCGGGGTTTGATGCGCTGACAGAGCGTGAGCGCGAAATCTGCACCCTGGTTGCCGCAAGGCTTTCCAACCGTGAGATCGCGGCGAAACTGTTTCTATTCGAGGGCAGCGTCAAGCAATACTGCAACCGCATTTATTCTAAGCTGAACATTGAGGGGGACACCCGCTCCAAACGCCGGCGGCTGGCCGCATGGATGGCAAACTGTTAACCTTTGGGTAATAGATATTCTGATAAATCCACTGTACTATACTAGGTATAGTGGATTTTTTGTACCCTTTTGTCTGCTTAGACTATTTTAAGGAAAAGCGATAAGGGCAATTTCAAGTAAATCCGGATAGATTTATCAGGCACACCGGGGTTTGGCCCTGTTTATTTATAGATGTCCCCGCAACAAAGAGAAAGGATTGAATAGAAACTATGCACAGTAAACTCATACGGTTGCAAACCGCCCTGTTGACGCTGGCGCTGCTGTTCACGGTGTTGATCCCTGTCTCTGCCTATGCAGAGGGGGAAAACGCCGCGGCACAGGCAACTGCCGACGGTAGCCAAACCATCAGCGACCCCAACACGATGAACGCGTGGGCGTATACGCAGGCTTATAACAACGCCACCACAGGCCGTATTTGGGCCGACAAAACGGTGGAGAAAAACAAAATCGACTTGCCGAACCAGAGCTCTATCACAGTGCCCAACGGCGCTGATTTCCTGGTCGCGCTGTCTGCGCTGTCCTCCTATGCGTCTACCACCACCACCAATACGCAGGCCCTGGATATTGTCATGGTGCTGGATGCCTCCGGCAGTATGGATGACCCCATGGGCGGCGGCGATAGAACAAAGCGCATGGACGCGCTGAAAGCCGCTGTCAATACCTTTATTACCAAAGCCGCAGAACAGAACGCGAATATCACGGATGAGGACAAGAAAATCAAACTGTCCATCGTGAAATTTGCGGGCAAGAGCAAGGGCACGATCGGCAATGATACCTACCGCGACGGCCGGTACACATACAACAACTCACAGATCGTAAAGGAACTTACCGTATGCGAGAACAACGGTGCCGCTGAGCTTACAACCGCAGTCAATGCCATTAATCCTGCCGGTGCCACCCGTGCAGACTTGGGCTTAAAGCATGCCCAAACTGTGCTGAAGAATCCGCGCCCCAATGCCAAACAGGTCGTCATCTTCTTTACGGATGGCTCGCCTAACGCCAGCAACGGGTTTGATGATGAAGTTGCTTCCGATGCGATTGAAGCGGCCAAATCCCTCAAGGATGCGGGTGCCGTGGTTTATACGGTCGGCATCTTTGACGGTGCTAACCCGGACGCCGATGTCAGCAAAACTTCAAGTGAAAACAAGTTCATGCAGGCGGTCTCCAGCAACTACCCCCTTGCCACCTACACCTGGACTTCTACTGATTTATTGGGGTTGTTCGGTTACTGGAGCTGGAACTTCGGCAACAAACCTGCCAATGCAAATTACTATATGGCGGCTTCCAGCGCTGATGGGTTGAAGAATGTCTTTGCGGACATCTTCACGTCTGTATCTACCACACCGGCAGGCCCCACGCATGTTACGGACAAACCCGAAACAGACGGTTACGTGACTTTCGATGATCCCCTGGGCGATTATATGGAAGTCAAAGGCTTTGAGGCCGTTGCCTTTTCCGACCAGGTCTTTACGAAGCCGAGCAAAGAAACCATCGGCAATGTGGATACCTATACCTTTAGTGGCTCGCATGGCGGCACGGTCAGCGGTGCCTACCCCGAGAAAGCCAATTTGAGCCACATCATTATCACCGTCACCCATGGCAGCGTCGCAGAGGGCGACCGTGTGCAGGTCAAGATCCCTGCCAGTATGCTGCCCCTGCGGTATTATAAGGCCACAAACACCGATGGCACCCCGAAGCTGGAAGTCAACGACGCCCAGCCCATCAGCGTCATCTACTCTGTCGGCCTTAAAAAGGATGTGCGTGACCAGATTGCGTCCGGCAGCTTTAACGACGCCGCCCTTGCCGACTACGTTGCGAAAAACGCCCAAAACGACGGCACAATCAGCTTCTACTCCAACAAATTTGATAAAAACAAAACAGCGGCAGACGACGTTACAACCATCGGCTCGACTACTGCCACCTTTACCCCGGCAGCAAGCAACAACTTCTACTATCATACCGAGGATACCCTGCTGTATACCAAAACAAAGGATGGCGAAAACCCAGAGTATGAGCCGGCCCCAAAGGTAGAAGCGGGCAAAATCTACTACTATAAGCTGAACTATTTGCAGCTGGACCCTCCTGCGCATACTGATACGGTTAGCGAGACCCGTTGGGTGCCCGTTAGCATTGCAACTGATGAGGAAATCCAAAGTTGCATTAAAAAAGAAGAAGATGGCTACTGCTACATCAAGGCGAACACCAAAAAAGGCAGCTTGCCCTCCGCCATTGATAGCCAGCTGGGCGATAAGAAAGACAACACAACCGGAACCGCGAAGCGCCGCATTGACTTCCAGTGGGATCTTGACGCACACAAGGGTGTGCTGTACCTTGGCAACAACGGTAAGCTGACCATGAACGCCACAGGCAGCTTGAAAGTTACCAAGAAGGTGGAAGCCGACGAGGGTCTGCACCCGGACGCTAACGCCGAATTTACGATGAAGTTTGAGTTGGCAGCCAAAGAGGGCGAAACCTTGGACGCCAATGCCGAGTACAAGTATACCGTTACCGGTAATGCGGATACCAAAATCATCAAGAGCGGCGGAAAATTCACCCTGAAAGACGGCGAGACTGCCGAGATTGTGGGCTTGCCCGCGGGCAGCACCTATACCATCACAGAAGAAACCCCGCCCACCTACTATACCAGTAGCATCACGAACGACGGCAAGGGCACGGTCACGGCAGGTACAGCCCAAGAAGTCACGGTGACAAACACCTATAACCCCGCCCCGATTACCGTGAACCCTGATGACGGCAGTTACCCGTTCGAGGGCAAAAAGATTTTGACGGGCCGTAAGTGGAAGGCAGACGATAAATTTACCTTCCAGCTGCAGGCTGTCACCGATGGCGCCCCACTGCCCGACGAGGCTGATGGCAAACGCTATGCCGAGTGCGTAGTGAAGGATAAGACTGACACCGCCGATGGAACGCCTGTCAAATTCAACTTCGGGCGTGTCACCTTTACGAAACCCGGCGAGTATGTGTACGACATTACCGAGGTTATCCCCACCGATAACCAGGATAAGATTCCAGGTGTTTCGTATGACGGCTCTTTCTACCGTGTGACCGTTACTATTGAGGACGATGGCAGCGGCCAGCTGAAAATGAAAGACGCTACTATTCAGAAAACAAGTACTGATGACATAACCACGAAGGTGCAAGAAGTCACGTTTACCAACACCTTTAAGGATGACACCGAGACGCTTGTTATTGAGACCAAGAAACTCTACAAAGATGCGGAACGCAAACCGATGGCCTTGACCTACGGTCAGTTCCAATTCGAACTCAAACCCGCAACGTAAAACGAATACAAACAAGCGCTGGATAACAACACCGACATCCCCATGCCGAGCAATGCGGTAGGCAATGTGGCGAGCACCGTCAACAATGCGAATGGTGATATTACCTTTGCACCTATCACCTACACGCGGGAAAAAGACGCAAACCAGACCTATTATTACCTGCTTACCGAACAGGCTGATTCGCAGGCAAATGTCACTTACAGCCAAGAACAGTATCTGATTAAGGCTGTGGTTTCTGCCGTGGGTACGGATCCTCTGAGCGTCACGACCACCTACTTTAAGCAGGATCTGAAGAACCCTGACTGGACACCAGTAGGCAAAGTGGACTTCACCAACACCTTTACAGGTGAAACCAAGGCCACGCTGGGCGTAAGCAAGAGCATTTCCGGCCGTGACTGGAAAGATAGTGACGAGTTCACCTTTACCCTTAAGCCGAACGACAGCAATACCCCGATGCCCGATGAGGGCGGCGAAACCGCAACGGCAAAGATAGGCGAAACGACCCCCAATTTCGGTGAAATCACCTACAAAAAGGCGGGTACTTACACCTACACCATTAAGGAAACCGAACCTTCTATTTCCGGCATGACCAAGGCCCCGGATGTCACCGCCACCGTCACGGTTGCGCTGAATACCGACACCAACAACCTGGAAGCCAAGGTTGAATATAGCAACCCCGCCACCGTAAACGGCGAAACCAAAGCCAATTTTGTAAACACCTACAACGCACAACCGTACAAGGTTCCCGCCAAAGAACTGTTCCAGGTCGAAAAAGAGTTGAAGGGCCGCGACTGGAACGGTACGGATACCTTCTACTTTACCCTGAGCCATGATGGCAATGCCCCCATGCCGAACGGAACCAATGCTTCCGTCAACAAGCAGATACAGACTGCCACCATCGGCGGCGATCAAGAGCTGGTATTCAACGCCGAAGACACCTATACTTACTTTATCTCTGAGAACAGCGGCAGTATTCCGGGCGTCACTTACGACAAAACCCGCTATAAGGTTGTGGTAACTGTCAAGGATAACGGCAACGGCGAATTGAAAGGCGAAACCAAGTATTATAAGAGCAACGGCGATGGCAATTTCACAGAAGGCGAAATAAAGGCCGAAGACAAGAACGTCGCAAAATTCACCAACATCTATCACGCCGACAAAGCTACGGTAACTTTGAACGCCACCAAGAAACTGAATGTCCAAGTCGGCACACGCGCGCTGAAAAAGGACGACTTTTCGTTCAATTTGAGTGAAAACGGCAATGTTATTCAAACCGCCACGAACGACGCAGACGGCAACGTTACGTTTACCCTGAATTTCACGAAAGCCGAAGGCCAAAAGACCTATGTCATCAGCGAGGTGAAGGGCGACCTCGGCGGCATCGAGTACGATACCCGTACATACGAGGTCACTTTCAACGTCAAAGATAACGGCAAAGGTCAGCTTGAGGCAACTACCCCCGTTTATACGCTGAACGGCGACACCGTTGCCAGTGCACAGTTTGTAAACACCTACACGGCAACGGCGGGCGATGGCGTCAAGTTTGAACCCAAAGCCACCAAGGTTTTGACTGGCCGCGATCTTAAGAAGGGCGAGTTCTACTTTATCGTGACCGATGAGAACGGCAACGAAGTTTCCACCGGCACGAACAACGCAGACGGCACGGTTACATTCTCCCCCATTGGTTTTAACAAAACCATGACAACCTATGCCGCCCTGTTTGCCGACCTGCCGACCGAGCAGCCCACCGAGGATGAAAAGCCTGTTGTAGACGAGCAGCCGACCGAGAATAAGCAGCCCGCCGAGAACGAGCAGCCCACCGAGAACGAGCAGCCCGCCGAGAATGAGCAGCCCACCGAGAATGAGCAGCCCGCCGAGAATAAGCAGCTCACCGAGGACAAGCAGCTCACCGAGAACGAGCAGCCCGCCGAGAATGAGCAGCCCGCCGAGAATGAGCAGCCCACCGAGAATGAGCAGCCCGCCGAGAATGAGCAGCCCACCGAGAATAAGCAGCTCACCGAGGACAACCAGCCCGATGTACATCGCCAGCCCGCTTTGCTTGCGCTGACCCCTGATGACAACAGCAACGCGGAAATCGCGCCGACCGAGGAAATGCAAGCCCTGCTGACGCATTGGTATACCATCAGCGAGGTCAAGCCTGTCGATGCCAATGACGGCATTACCTATGACCCCACGGTTTATACTGTGTGCGTGAAATTGCAGGATAAGGAAGGCAACGGCAAACTGGACATCGAGAGCATCACCTATTACCAGGCCGACATGCGCACCCCGCTGGCGGCCGGCGAACTGCCGACTTTCCGCAACAGCTATGCCGCAGCGGATTCCGACGCAGTAACCATTACCCTGCAAAAGAACCTGACCGGTCGTGCTCTGAACGCAGGCGAATTCACCTTTAAGCTGTCTTGCCCGGAGGACGCAGCGCACAATGGCCTGACCGCTACCAACGATGCCAGCGGCAAGGTGACATTTGCACTGACCTATAAGGACCCTGACTCCAACAAGAGTGACGCCGCCTCCACCACCTACACCTACACGGTATCGGAGGTTAAGGGCGACGCCGAAGGCGTAAGCTATGATGACCAGACCTACACCTTTAAAGTTGCGGTGCAGGACGATGGCACCGGCAAGATGAAGGCAGCGCCTACGGAAGTGCCCGCAAGCATGACCTTTACAAATACCTACACGCCGAAGGCCACGCCTGCGCCCACCCCCAGCCAGGAGCCTTCTGCTACCCCGGCACCCACAGCTACCCCCGCACCTACCGCTACCCCGAAGCCTGTTGCTACCGCAACACCTGCCCCGATGACGCATATTCCGCAGACGTCGGACACATTCCCGCTGGCGCTGCTGATCGCTATTCTGGCTATCAGCGGCGGCGCGGTTGCCCTGCTGATCGTGGGCAAAAAGCGCAAAAAGTAATTCTCTCATCGTTCCCTAAATAGCAGACCCCCTCCCATACCGCCGGCAACAGCGGTGTGCGGCGGGGGTCTGCTTTTATCTGCCAAACAGAATCCCCCTCGACTCATAAATCGAGGGGTGAATAACCTATAGCAAAAGAATGTGAAAGCACCATCTTGCCGTGCAGAACAAGATGATGTAAAATGGAAATAATGAGAAGTCCCCTCCATAAAGGCAGCCATACACCGCATCCAAAATCCGCCGGGGATGCAAAAACCAATTCGTTGGAGGTGTGCATTATGCCAAAGCCAAAATGGAATCTGAACACCATTTACATATCTGAGCGGCTGCAAGAGAGCCTGCGGCCTATTTCCCGCTGCGCCATGACGACAGTGGTCGCGCCCATGGGCTATGGAAAAACCACAGCGGTGAACTGGTATCTCGGCGAGCACGCCAAAGCGGAGGCACTGCATATCATCCGTATCAGCGTGTATTCCGACAACCTTGCGATTTTCTGGAAGAGCGTGCAGGAGGCGTTTGCCCGCGCAGGGTTCACCTTCCTGCGGGAGTATCCCTGCCCAACGGACGCGGCAGGCGGCGGACTGCTGGTGGACGATCTCTGCCATATGCTGGCGGGCGAATCCCCCTGTTACATCTTCATTGACGATTTTCATCTGCTGACGGACAAGCGTGCCCCCCTGTTCCTTTGTATGCTGGCAAATCGGCTGCCTGCCAATGTGCATATAATCGTTGCAAGCCGTGACCGCTTTTTGCCCGCCGCGGAGGCAGTGCGGCTGGGGGGCAAGGTATATCAAATCGGCATGGAACAGCTGCGCCTCAACCATACGGAGCTTGCGGTTTATGCCCACCGCTGCGGGACAAAACTTTCCGATGCGCAGGTGGAAAGCCTTCTCTATTCCAGCGAGGGCTGGTTCTCTGCCGTATATCTGAACCTGTGCACCCTCTCCGAGCGCGGCGTGCTGCCCAGCCGGAACTCCGATATCTACGCCACTTTTACCGCCGCTATGATCGATCCGCTGCCGGAAAAACAGCGGGAGTTTTTGGCGGTAATGGGCCTTGCCGATGAGTTTACTGTCGAAATGGCGCAGTGTATCACAGGGGATGCGGATGCGGCGCAGATCCTTGCCATGCTGACCGAGCAGAACGCCTTTGTCACGCGTTTGCCGGATGGCGTGACCTATCGCTTCCATCACATGATGAAGGAATGTGCCGAACGGAGCTTTCACGAGATGAAGGTGGAAACACAAAAGCTCTATTGGGAGCGCTTCGGGCTGTGGTATGAAAACCAACGGCAGTATCTTCACGCTATTGCCGCCTACCGAAAAAGCGAGGACTACCATGCGCTGCTGCGGGTCATTCGCGGTGATGCAGGCATTCTGTTGGCCTCACTGAAGCCGGAGGATGTGCTGGACGCATTGAACAAATGCCCCGCCGAGACATTGAAAGCCAATCCCTTTGCCATTCTGGTTCTGATGCGGCGGATGTTCACATGGCGGCAGATCCCGAAGATGCTGGAGCTGAAAGAACTGCTGCTGACAGCCATTGCGGAACACCCGGAACTGTCGGCGGAGGAGCGCGGCAACCTGCTGGGTGAGTGCGACCTTATCCTGAGTTTTCTCTGCTATAATGACATCAGCGCCATGAGCCGCCTGCACCGCAGTGCCAGCAGGCAGATGTCCCGCCCGGCCATCAGCATCCAATCCGGCGGCGGCTGGACCTTTGGCTCACCGTCCGTCCTGATGATGTTCTACCGCGCACCGGGAGAACTTGAGGGCGAGCTGGCCGAGATGGATGAATGTATGCCCCATTACTATAAAGTCACGAACAACCACGGTCAGGGCGCGGAAACCATTATGCGCGCAGAGGCGCTGTTCTGCCAGGGACATTTTACCGATGCGCACATCGAGCTGGAGCGCGCTTACGCACAGGTCAGGGACAACGGGCAAATCAACATGGCGCTATGCTGTGATTTCCTGTCACGGCGGCTTTCTCTGCACACCGATGTGGAGCAGCGATATACTTTTGCGGAAAGATACGCAGAGCTGCTGCAATATCACGATGCATCGTGGATCAACATCTGGTGTGCCACCAGTGCCTATTATCATGCGCTGCGGGGGGAAGCAGAAGAGATCCCGGAGATTTTTTCGCAGCACAGGCTCTCCACCGTCAATATGCTTGCGCCGGGCAAGCCCATGATAGAAATGATCGAAAATCAGGTGTATCTTGCCCAAGGCGCCTATGCCAAGGTGGTGGGACGCAGCGCGGAACTGCTGGCGGTATGCGAGGCGATGCACTATGCGCTGGTGGCGCTGCATATCCGCATCCAGACGGCAGCGGCCTACGAGAAATTGGGCAAGACCGAGGAGGCCCGTGTATGGCTTCGGAAAGCGCTTGCCGACGCGGAACCGGATGGCCTTGTGATGCCGTTCGTGGAGAACTACGACTGCCTGCGGCCTATTCTTGCGCGCGAGATGAAAAACGGCTTGATCGTGAAAATCACTGACCTTGGCGAAGCGGCAATGGTACGAAACGCCGCAAGCGTGCGCCCGGCAGCATTTGATGTGCTGACAGCGCGGGAATTTGAAATCGTAGAGTTGATGGTGCAGCGGCTCAGCAACCGCGAGATTGCCGAAAAGCTCTATCTCTCCGAGGGAAGCGTCAAGCAGTACGCGAACCAGATCTATTCAAAACTCCATATTGACGGCGATACCCGAACCAAGCGAAAGCAGCTTGCCGAACTGCTTGGGCAAAAGTCCTAGCCTTTAGTTAATGGTTATCCCACCCGATCCACCGTACAATGTAGGTACGGTGGATCTTTATTTTTGCGGAAGGGAGGGCCTACACTTGAACCGAAGGTATCTCACAGCTGTCACGCCGCTGCCTGATTATATTTTGCAGGTCGATTTTGTGTCCGGAAGTCGGCTTTTGCTGGATATGAAGCCGTATCTGGATAAGATTCGGTTTCGCCCGCTTGCTGATGCGCGGGTGTGGAACAGCGCTGTGACCAACGGCATCTTTGTCCGCTTTGGCGATGTGGAGCTAAGCCATGACGAAATTTTGACCATGGCAGAGCAGGCATACGAATGAAAAAAGCAACGCAAAGTAGAGAAATTTACGGAGGAAAGACATGAACTGTATCCAAAAAATGCTGGCAGCTGCGCTCGGCTGCGTGCTGAGTGCGCTGCTTCTGACCGGCTGCGGAGAAAAAGAAGAGCCGGTCAACATAACGCTTGCAAACCACAGCGGTCACGGCATCACATCTATCAGCATCACGCCCTCGACCAGCGATGAATGGGACACGGAGCTTGTCGACGGTATCTTCCAGAGCGGAGAAATGATGGAAGTCAGCCTTGGTTCCTACAAGCCGTCTGAGCTTCCGGACTTCAACATTCTTGTCTACAACGAAGAAAGCTACGTCCTGTACGACAACGATGTTGACGAAGTGGATTTTACAATCCACGATGGCGACTATGTTGTATTCCTGTCTCCGGACGGCGACGACAGCATCGTGGTCTGCACATCGGAGGAATATGACAATCTGTACGCCGGCGATGGCGAGAACGCCCCGACAGGCTACACGGCCGAAGAGCTTGGGCAGACTGGCGGTATGTCAGGCTTCTCCGGCTGCTGGAAGCTTGAAAACGCGCCGTTCTATTTCGTCATCAACGACAACTATGAGTGGATTGCCGTCAACCTCTACGGCGAGCAGGTCGGCCCCGGCTATGTCGTGTCGGAAGATGACTGCATCATGCTCTGCATGGAGGACGACACAGAGCTTGTTTCCCTCTGGCAGACCGCTAACGGCGACCTGAGCGACGCCAACGGCAACACACTTACCGCCTCTGAGTACATTATGCTCCTGCCGACACCGGATGACGAGCTGAACCAGACCGCCTGCTTTCCCGGTAGCTTTACCAATGTATCCATCAAGTATCCAATCCAGATGGAAGCACACGAACACCCGAATGTTGACAATTCGCTGAGCTTCAACGCAGTCATGGAAGACGGAACGGATGACTACTATTCCAATATTGTGATTGCCTTCCAGCCTATCTCCGGCTATGATTCCTATATGGAAAAGGGCGCTGCCAGCGCGAAGCCCTACATGGTCAAGATGCTCGACGACTTTATGAAGGGTATGTACGGCGACAAGCTCATCCAATCCTTCGGCTCGGATTTCAAGGATAACGGCGACTACTACAGTCTGACCGGTTATATGTGGCTCGACGGATCCATCTTCTCCGACGGTCCGTCTCAGCCTGTGCGCGGCTGTATGGAGGTTCGCTACTACGGTCCGACCGGCTACGCGCTTGTCGCAACGACCATCGCGCTCGAGGGTCGAATCCACAACTACTTTGAGATTTGCAACAACATGCTCGAAACCATCTCCTACACCGCCGGATGGAGCACCGCGCCCAAGCCCGTACCCACTCAGGCAACCTATTCCGGCGATACCGGCGACTACGGCACGCCATACTACTGGTATGATGAAGACGGCGACGTGTGGTACTGGAACGGCTATGAAAACGAGTTCATCTCCTACGGCTCGGACGGCTATATTGACGACGATTCTGGCGAATACATGGAATCCAACGATGCCGGCTGGGATTACTCGGATGAGTACTACGACGACTACGATCCGTGGTCTGACCCCGGTGACGGCTGGGACGATTACTCTTACGATGACGAAGGTTGGGGCGACTACTTTGATGAGTAAGATACAGGCTCTGAACGTGCGCTGCCGGTGCCGCGCAATGTCACTTTATTACCTGATGGAGTGACCGGAAGGAGGCGTATCATGAAAAACCGGTGGAAGAACACCGCATTCTTTGCGCAGGTGATGGTGCTTTGCCTGTGCCTTGCCGCCTGCGGCAATTCCGATGATGTGGCGGGGGATGATTGGCGCACAACCGGCATGGTGGTCGACAGCGGAACCATCACCCATGACGGCGACAGTGTGGATGTCCTGGTCACAGTGAGCGAGAGCAGCGCAGCCTTCTACCGGGACATCCCGGAGCAGGTGCTGTTTGACAGTGTCGCCTTCCCCATGGACATTCCCGATGCGGAGCAGGCATTTCACAGCATCTCCTTTGACGATCTGGACGGCGACGGCGAGAGCGATGTATGGGTGAGCTTTCTCCACGAAAACGGGGATGCAACGGATCTGATCTGGATCTGGGATCCGGAGGAGCGCTATGTCTATCGGGAGGATCTGTCCGCGATTCCGGCTGACGAGGACGATCCAAGCGATTATGCAGGGCTTTGGGAGTACCCGGACGAAAATCTTTGGCTGCGCATCTATGAGGATGCGACATGGGAACTTGTAAATGATCAGGAAGATGTTATTGAGTACGGCACACTGTGGGCGGACGAAAACGGTGTGACGCTGCACTTTGACGGCAGCGGCGATACCCTGCAGCTGGATCGCAGCGTCAGCGGCGATCTCATCAACAGCGTGAACGGCGATATGCTTTTTCCGGCGGAGAGTAACCGGCAAGGCGGAATAGGAGGCGAATATGGAAGAGAAGAATAAAAAATTGACGGATGAACAGCTTTCGCAGCAGCTCCGTAAGAGTAAAGGCGGAAAATGGGGCGGAATGCTCCTTTCCCTGCTGGGCGGCGTAATCGTCTTTGCAGGTATCGTGCAGGGCGGCAATCTTGTACTGATCATTGCGGGCGTTGTGATCCTCGCGCTGGGGCAGACGGCAAAGGGAAAATCCAGGGAGCAGGCCGGCCGCCAGACCTTCGATGCCCTGGCACCGGATATTGTAAGCACAGTCATTGACAACATACAGATGGATCCCGCCCCGCACATATTGGATGCGAAGGATACAAGCATCCCCCTGCCCGGCCACACCTATTGCAGCGGCAGCGGATATATCCGCGGAACCTATCAGGGGCTGACCACCGAATTGTGCACCGTCAGGCTGACGGAGGTGAACGAGTTTCAGCGCGAGGAAACCGGTCAGTGGGAGAAAAACGAGCGTGAAGTCTATACCGGGCAGTGGATGCTGTGCGAACTGAACCGGGAATTCCCGACCTGGCTGACCATCTGGCCAAGAGAACGGATGGATAAACTGTTCGGCAGCAAAACCATCCGGACAGGAAACGAGGCTTTCGATAAGCGTTTTAATGTAAGCAGCGATGATGAAGCCGCAGCCCTGCACATTCTGACGCCCGACTGCGCAGAGAAAATTCTGGCGCTGGCGGATTCCTCCTTCGGTAAGCTTGCCATAAACCTCAACAGTGACGGCAGACTGTATCTCGCGGTTCACAGCGGGCACGGCTTTTTTGATCTCGGCAAGGGCCGTGAGGATCCGGCACAGCTGCGCCAGCGCTTTACCCGTGAGCTGACGTGGTTTACGAATATGATCGATGTGTTCCGCGGCGCGTAAAGGAGGTGGGCAATATGCCGCTTTGGCTTGCTGTGGTGCTGTTGGCATCGGCGGTTATCGGCATCGTGCTGTGCCGTAAATATCTGCGCCGAAACAAAACCGTGCGCATCCTCGGTATCGTTCTCTGTGTGCTGCTGGCGTTGGCCTGCATCCTGTATATCGGTCTGACCCTTCTCTTTGTGGATGCGGTGCAAAACCAGCCGCCCGCATTGTGACAGGAAAGGCACCGGCAGAGGTGTGAAGGAGGCCGTATGAAAAAGAATCGAATCCTCATTATCAGTATCGTTCTTGCGATAGCGCTTGTGGCGTGTCCCATAGAATCTACGCGGAATATCACAGCGGGAATCGGTTTCATTCTCGGGGCTGTGTCGGTGGCATGGCTCGGGGTACGCCAGCGGAAAGGCGCACGGAAGGAATACGAGGATACTGTGCGGCGGTACACAGGCATCACGATGATGAAGGTGGTATGGATCGAGGAATCGGTCAATGAACGGTGGGAGCAGCAGGAGGACGGCAGCGAACAGCTGCGCCGGGAGACAGTCTATCTTCCAACCTATGAGTACACCGTGAACGGCAAAACCTACCGGTACGCAAGCCGTCAGACCGTTTCCGGCAAGCGGGAACTGGGACGGCAGGTGGTCGGTTATTACGATCCCACTCGGCCCGACCGTATTACCGAAAACAAGCCGCGAAAGCCTGTTTTGGGTGGGATGTGCTTCTTTATGTTTGCCGCGTTCCTGCTCTGGTTCGGTATCATGTCCTTTGCCGGTATGCTTTCCATTTCCTGATACTGCGTACCCATGCCGGGTCGCAGCAGGCGCATTTCAGCCCCCAAAAACTTGTGTGCGCAGCGCGTGCTGCAAAAAAACAGGATACTTGCTGCCATACTTTTGTTTTATCTCTCCATGCAAGCATTTCTTTCGCAGATAGTCCGCGTGCTCGGCTGCATCTTGGCTTTTTCGATACTGCGCAATGTTTTTTCAAAAAGGGCTTGACAATTTGCGATTTTAACCCCTATAATTTTTATAAATACCTTGGGCACTGCTGCCCAACAGCGCGAAGAAGGAGACATGATGAAAAAGCAGCTTGTAAGCATCCTGTTTGCCCTGTGCATGGTGCTCTGCCTTGTGCCCCTGGCGGCCTTTGCGGAGGAAAGCACGGAAACCCCGCCCGAGTGCAGTTGTGAAACAGCCTGCACGGCGGAAAGCATGAATACGGAATGCCCCGTCTGCGGCGCAGAGGGGGCTTCGGCGGAGAATTGCGCAAAATACATCAAGCCCGCAGACGGGGCGGCAGCCCAGCCGGAGGAAAAAGTGTCCGACCCCCAGCCGGAGGGGAAAGTGTCCGACCCCCAGCCGGAGACGGCCTTGATGGCGTTGATTGGCGGGAGCGAGACGCTAACAGAGGTCAGCACCGCGGATGAGCTGACTGCGGCTGTTGATTCTGCTGTCGACACCGTCAAGCTGACAGGGGACATTAGCATCAGCAACTCCCTGACCGTCAAACGCACCGTGACGCTGGACCTGAACGGTCATGTGCTCAAATACGAGAGCGCAAACAAGGGCAGCGTGATTGTGGTCGAGGGCGGCGGGCAGCTGACTATCGAGGACAGCAATACGAGTAATCTCTCGCACAAATTCAATCCGAATGGCAAACTGTGGGTGCTGGACGAGGTAAGCGGCACAGAGACCGTCACCGGCGGCGTCATCACCGGCGGTACGGGCTATCCGTTTACGCTCACCAGCAGTACAGTAGTATATTATGGCGGCGGTGTGTATATCGCATCCGGCGGGCAGTTGACCATGACCGGCGGCAATATTATCGGCTGCTCCGCGACGTACGGCGGCGGTGTACATATTGATGGTGAATCGGGTAAGTTCTCTATGTCCGGCGGCAGCATCGCCGGATGCGTCGCCTCCAATAGCGGCGGCGGTGTTCGTGCTTCCGGCACGTTCAAAATGTCAGGTCAGGCGGTCATTCGCAGCTGCACCGCCGAAAGCGCGACCCAATTTGTTTTCGGCGGAGGCGTATATGTCAACGGCAGCAGCAGCTTTGAAATGTCTGATACGGCAATAATCAAAGGCTGTCAGGCAATCTCCAACTCTTCCTATTCTTCCAACGGCGGAGGCGTATATGTCAGCAGCAGCAGCTTTGTGATGTCTGGTGAGGCAAAAATCGAAGACTGTAAGGCAATCTCCAACTCTTCCAAATCTTCCAACGGCGGGGGTGTCTTTCTCGCAAACGGTACGTCGCTCACCCTGTCGGGCAACGCCGTGATTCAAAATTGCACGGCAACGAATTCCGTCAACTCCGGCGAAGCCTATGGCGGCGGTGTGCGCGCCTTTTATGTGAGGGAGATCACCTTGGAGGGCAGTGCGAGCATTGCCGGCTGTGCTGCGGCAAACGGAAGCGGACTATACATCACCGGCTCTACGACACCTGGCTATGGGATTCTTTACGCCAACGGCGGCTCGGTTGACGGCGACGTCGTGCTGGGAGATACAACAGAGGGTCCCTGTACCATTACAGGCTCCGGCGAGACTGTGTTCAATGGCAAAGTGACCGTTACCCCCGGCAGCACCATCGAAAGCGGTAAATTCAACGGCGAGGTCATCAACAACGGCACCATCACCGGCGGTGTTTTTACCGGCACAGTCTTCAATAACGGCACTATCACCGGCAACCCCGCTCTCATCACCGGCAGCGGCACGGTGACAGACCCCTATCAAATCAACACCGCCGCGGGGCTGAAATGGTTCCGGGATAAGGTGAACGATGCAAAAACCAAAGAAGAAACCAAAATCTGTGCCGTGCTGACAGCGGACATTGATTTGAAAAATGAGGAATGGACGCCGATTGGCATTGGAAATGGAACGGAAAATAATGGTGCCACTATTGATTTCCCCTACTCTGGCACATTTGACGGCAACGGCCATACCATCTCCGGTCTGAATGTCAACTACCGCGACAAGAACGGCGGTTTGTTCTGCTATGTGATGAACGCCACCATCAAAAATTTGACGGTAGCCGGTTCCGTGACCCATAGCAGTGGGGATGGCGTAGCCTACGGCGGCATTGTGGGCTGCGCTGATAGCAGCACCATTGAAAACTGCACCAATCGGTGTACCGTAACTGGAAATTGGTATGCTGGCGGAATTGTCGGCTGGAGCACGGACAGTGACATCATCGGATGCGCCAACTTCGGTAATATTTCAAGCCCCTCCTTCTCCGGTGGAATCTGCGGAAAAATCGGTGGACAAAACGACGCTGCTGGAATAGACGCAACAATTCGTGACTGCTATAATGTCGGAATGGTCTCCGGCAAATACGCCGGTGGAATCACAGGTCAATCTGATAGTGAGCACATAGATATTCTGATTGCCAACTGTTATAATGTCGGCAGTTTGCACGGAAGCGACGGTACGGGCGAAATTATAGGCGATCTGTTCGGCCCTACTTGCACCACTATCGATAACTGCTACTATCTGCCTACAGGAAACCCAGCCAGCACTTCTGACCGTGTTAATGTCAATAGAACCGACTCCAAGACCGCCGCAGAATTTGCCGACGGCACGGTGCGGAAGCTGCTCAAGGCTGGCGAACACGACAACCATGCTGACCCGTGGGCAGACGAATGTAAGTATCTGGATGCGGCGGGCAAGACCCTGCCGGTGTTCAATGGACAGGGCGACGCCCATAACCATCAGAGCAGCGACTGGGAACACAACGAAACGGAGCACTGGCAGGTCTGCACCTGCGGCGTGGTGTTTCATAAGGCGGCGCACTCCGGCGGCAAAGCGACCTGCAAGGCTAAGGCCGTCTGTGAGATTTGCAAAGAAAGCTATGGCAGCCCTGACCTGAACAACCACGCCAATCTGAAACACATTAACGCAAAGGCCACCACCGCTGCAGCGGAAGGCAACATTGAGTATTGGTACTGCGGTGACTGTGACAAGTATTTCTCCGATGCTGCGGCAACTAAGGAAATCACAAAGACTGACACCGTGACGGCAAAGCTGCCCCAGCCCACCACGCCGCCGACGGCAACCCCGACGGCGGCACCCGCGCCGCAGGCTGCGGAGCAGCCCCGCCGGACCGCACAGCCCACGGTGCAGCCCACGGCCGCCCCCACCGTGCAGCCGGTATCCACCATCCCCGCCACCGGCGATACCAGCAGCCCCATTTTGTGGGCCGCCCTGCTGCTTTGCGGCGGCGCGGGCCTGGCAGTAACGGCATATAAGAAAAACAGACACCGTTCATAAAAAGTGTAGGCAGCTGTTGGGGGCTGCCTACATTTTTTATGCCGCATTTGCAGGGGCCGGATATGTCCGGCCTCTGCGTGTCGTTTATTGTAAAATTCTTGCAATTTTTGCCGTAATACGGTACACTGGTTTTATAGCAAACGGAAAGGAAACACACCATGGGAATCGTAGTAATCGGCGCAGTTTTTGTTGACATCAAGGGGTATCCCCTTTCCGCCTATATCCCGGGCGGGCGCAACGCCGGCCGGGTCGAGCAGGTCCACGGCGGCGTCAGCCGCAACGTGGCCGAGGATATCGCCAATGTGGAGCTGCGCCCCACCTTCGTCAGCCTGGTGGACGACACCGGCTCCGGCCAGGACGTCATTGACAAACTGGACAAGCACAAGGTCAACACCCGGTTCATCCGCCGCGTGCATGACGGCATGGGCACCTGGCTGGCCGTGTTTGACAATGACGGCGACGTGACCGCCGCCATCTCGAAGCGGCCCGACACCCGCCCGCTGACCGCCCTGCTGGCCGAGAACGAGGAGGGCATCTTTGCCGACTGCGACAGCGTCGCCCTTGAGCTGGATCTGGAAAAAGAGACGGTCAAGCAGGTGCTGCGCTCGGCCAAAAAGTACGGCAAGCGGGTGTATGCGGTCATTTCCAACATGAGCATTGCGATGGAGCGCCGCGACTTTTTACAGCAGATCGACTGTTTTGTCTGCAACCAGCAGGAGGCGGGGATGCTTTTCTCCGACGATTACGACCACCTTGCCCCCGCCGCCATGTGCCGCGTGCTGGCCGACAATGTGCGCAGTGCCCGCATCCCCTGCATGGTGGTGACGATGGGCGGCCAGGGCGCTGTCTACGCCCGCGCCAACGGCGAGTGCGGCATTGTGCCCGCCAAGAAGGTGGATGTCATCGACACGACCGGCGCGGGCGACGCGTTCTTTGCGGGTACGGTCATTGGCCTGACCTACGGCAAGGGCCTGGCGGATTCCTGCGAAATTGGCAGCCGGTTGGCGGCGTCGGTCATCTGCACCGCCGAAAACGTCTGCCCCCGCTTCCGCCCGCAGGAGTTCGGGCTGGACGTGGAAGTGGTGGATTGAGGAAAGAAGGCAGACCCTTTTGACCATTAAGGATATCGCCCGCGAGTCGGGCTACGCGGTGGGGACCGTCTCCCGCGTGTTGAACCATAACCCCAGCGTCCGCCCCGAGGCACGGGAGAAGATCCTTGCCGTGGTGGCGCAGTACGGCTACCAGCCCAATGCCAATGCCAAGCACCTGAAGCAGCAGGCCTACGAGGGCCTTGCCCTGGTGGTAAAGGGCACCCAGAACGCCCTGTTTGCGGATTTGCTGGACAAATTGCAGGCATATGTTGAAAAATGCGGCTATACGCCCACGGTCTACTACATCAACGAGACCGGCGACGAGATGGCCTACGCCCAGATGCTCTGCACCGAGCGCAAGCCCTACGGCATCTTTTTCATCGGCTCGCACCCGCACTGCTTCACGCCGGAGCTGGCCGGGCTGGGCATCCCCTGTGTGCTGCTGACGAACAATGCGGTGAGCCTGGGCATCCCGAACCTGTCCAGCGTCAGCGTGGACGACCGCGCCGCCGCAAAGGTCATGATCGAGCATATGTACAAGCAGGGCCGCCGCCGCATCGGCATCATTGGCGACCGGCCCGATCGCAGCCGCCCGAGCCAACAGCGCCTGGACGGCTGTCTGGAGGCCATGCAGCAGCTTGGCCTGCCCTTTGATTTTGACAAGCAGTACGGTTACGCCCGCTTTTCCATGGAGGAGAGCTACACGGCGGCGGAGTACCTGCTGGCCCACTGCCCCGATCTGGACGCCGTGTTTGCCATGTCGGATCTGATGGCGCTGGGGGCCGTGCGCGCCTTCCTGGACCACGGCCTGCGGGTGCCGCAGGATATCGGCGTTGCCGGGTACGACGGTATTTCGCTGGGGCGGTTCACCGTGCCGCGGCTGACGACCATCCGCCAGAACACCGCGCTGCTCTCCCAGCGTGCCGCGCAGATTTTGCTTGCCAGCATCGAGCATAACGCCCCTGCGGCGCATGAGATTGTGCCGTTTGAGCTTATTTTGGGGGAGAGCGTGTGATACAAAGGCTTCCCCCTTTCCCAATATCGCACCGTAGGGGCCGGACATGTCCGGCCCTCCACCTTGCCATAACCGCTCAGCTGCCCTTATGCCGCGGGCCGGGCATGCCCGGCCCCTACAACTCTATGATAAAAAGCAGGTACCCACGTTTTACCGTGGATACCTGCTTTTTTTCTATCATTTTGCCGCGCTCTCCGGGGTGGCTATGCCAAATTGCTCGTTGAACCGCCGCTCGACCTCGGCGTCTACATAGTCGTCGTCGGGGTAGACATCGTCGTGGGCGTTGGCGTATTCCTCGGCGATATCATCGTGCAGCCGGGTCTTGATGTACTCGTCACGGTCGGCCTCGCTGGAGAAGCTGGAGCCGTCATAGTGGTAGCTTTCCGTCACGCGCCGGGCTACCTGGGCAGCGGTCAGCCCCGCCGGGTAGGAGGCGACGCAGTCCAGGTAGTAGCTGATGCCGTCGTCGGTGTCCTCCCCGCTGGAGAAGTGGTAGCTCGTAAAGCCCAGGTCCTTGTCTGCGGCCAGCTGCATAATGCCTACGCAGTCGGCGGCAAAGGACTCGGCGTCGGCGTAGGGGCCGGTCAGGGTGGCGTTCAGCACGCAGTCGTCGCCGCTTTGCAGCGTGTAGCTGCCGTCCGCGCCGTGGTTGAACCAGACGTTGACACCGCAGTAGCCCGTTTTGGCTTTCAGCTCCGGGTCGGCGGTCAGGGCACTGTACAGGGCGTCCACCTTTTCCGTCTCGATGCGGCTTATGGCGCTGCTGCGGGCGGGGCCCCACTCACTGACAGCCAGGGGCAGCAGCGCCGCCGCGCCGACAACACAAAGGGTGAACGCCGTACCCAGCATGGCCAGCCAGTCAAACTTGACCAGCACATCGGGCTTGGTGCTGTACACGAGCATTTCAATACCCAGCACAATGAGGATGACCGGGGAGAACTTTACAATTTGCAGCAGGTTGAACGCCGGCACGATTTGGTAGAGCATCAGCAGCACACCGGCCAGGATCAGCACCAGTGCAAACGCCAGCGTCCCCACGCGGCGTGTCTTTTTCGGGGTGGTTTTTTCGTCCATGATTCTATTACCTCATTTATTCTTCGTTGCACAGTAGGGGCCGGGCATGCCCGGCCCGCGCGTGTATGGCGGGCACAGCGGCGGTGGGTCAGCAGCGGGCGGGACATGTCCCGCCCCTACCCGGCGGCAAAAGGCAGACGAGCGGCGTCCGTAAGGCTGCCCCTCATCCGGCGCTGCGGCGCCACCTTCCCCCAAGGGGGAAGGCAGGGCGTTATTCATGCGGATACGGCGGCAGCTCGTCATCGCCGTGCTTCGCTTCGGGGTGCAGGCCCAGCAGCTTGAGGCCTGCGAAAATCAGCAATGCCGCAATGACAACATTCGGTATGCCGGTGATGATGTCGTAGGCGTAGCCGTCGCCCACAAGATTGCACAGCAGCGTATAGAGCCAGGTTGAGACGAATGTCTCATACAGTGCCCAGACGCCGAAGCCGACCAAGCCCCAGCCAACCAGCCTGTTATGCTGGGGGACCAGCTTTTTGATCTCCTCATAATTGCCCAGAACCAGCAGGGAATCCTCCTTCGGCTCACCGGCCGCCATGTGGCGGATGAGGTCATAGGTGTCAAAAAAGCTGTACATCCAGATAACAAGGCAGAGGAACAGCAGCGGTTCAACGACGGTGGCCGCCATCACGCAGAGTATCAGTATCATCGCAATCGACAGGCCGCGCTGCATATAGCCGTAGTACATCTGCCCCGCACCGGGGATGCAGGCGAAGATAAAGGTCAGGAATCCATTCTTTTTCATAGGTCATTCTCCCTTGGCGGTGCTGCCGCCGATCGGTTTGGTTCGCATTTGTTCCAGGCCGCTCTCAGCGGTCAGGGTAAAGTTTTTAAAGGTATCGTCGAGGCTCTTGTAAAAGCCGTTGACGGCGGTGCTGAATTTGGTGCCGAACCGCTCATGCGGGGCGGTGGGCTGCTGCGGCAGCAGGGCGGCGACGTTGGGCACGCCAAAGGTCCTGACTGCACCCCACATCACAAACCCCAGCACGACGGCGGCCGCCGCCGACACATAGCGGTTTGTCATAATGCGGAAGCTGCGCAGCCGCATCAGGTTTTGCACTTGCGGGATCAGGTCGCGCATCGGCTGTTTCATGCAGTCGGGCGCAGCCTCGATCATGGCTGTGTAGCGCAGCAGGCAGTAGTCGCAGAAGCTCAGGTGCTCGGCAGCCTCCAGCGCACCCAAGTCGTCCAGAGTGCCGTCCTTCAAGGCGTACAGGCCCTCGTCGGTCAAATGGCCTTCGGCGTCAAAGAGTTTTTCGTTATCAAAATAAAGGCTCATTCGTTCTGCCTCCTCTCGGTAATTTGCTGGCGCAGCAGCAGTTTGGCGCGCCACAGCTGGCTGTTGATGGTCGCAGGCGGGCGGCCCACCAGCTTTGCAATCTCGGAGCTTTCCTTGTGCTCCAAAAAGTACATGACTGCAATCTTTCCGTAAGGCTCACGCAGGTTCCGCACCAGCTGTTCCAGCTCTGCGGCCCCGGCGCGGTCGGCCAGGTTTACCGCCGGGTCGTCGGCGTCACTGCCGGGTGCGCCGCGCGGCTCCGGCAGGGCATCGTCGCCCGGGGCATCCACCTTGCGCACCCAGGCGCTTTTCAGGTGATCCTTGCATTTGTTGGCCGCCACCCGCACGAGCCACTGTTTGTAATACTGCGGCTCGCATCGGTCGATAGCCGAAAACGCGGAGAGGAAGGTATCCTGGGTCAGGTCCTCAGCGGTGTGGGGGTCGTGAACAAACTTCAGGCAGACTGTGTAGACCAGTCTTTGATACTGCTGCATCAGCCCGGTAAATTCTTCATTTGTCAGTGCCCACACCTCCCTTGCTTTGTCCTTCTGTATACTAAAACGAATCCCCCGGCGCCGATATTGCAAGCGCGGGGGAATTTTTAAAAAAAGTTTTCTTCTTTGGCTTCCCTCGAGGGGCTGCGCCCGCAGGCGCGTGTCGAAGCGCAACCGCCGTAGGCGGCTCTTAGCGCGGAGACCGAAGTTGTCTGCGAAGCAGACGGATGAGGGGCAGGTGTGCCGTTATCGCCCTTTTACCGGGCAGCCAGCGGAAAGCCGCCCCTCATCCGGCCTGCGGCCACCTTCTCCCAAGGGAGAAGGCTTTACAGGTTGATATCCAGCTCCACCGGGCAATGGTCGCTGCCCATCACATCCATCAGGATCGCGGCGGTCTGGATTTTGTCGGCAATGCGGTCACTGACCAGAAAATAGTCGATACGCCAGCCCGCGTTCCGTTCGCGGGCGCGGAAGCGCATACTCCACCAGCTGTACATACCGGTGGCGTCGGGGTGCAGATGGCGGAACGAATCCGTGAAGCCCGCCGCCAGCAGCTCGCCCAGCTTACCGCGCTCCTGATCCGAAAAACCCGCCGCGCCGCGGTTGGGGCCGGGGTTCTTCAGGTCAATGTCCTCGTGCGCCACGTTCAGGTCCCCGCACAGGATGACCGGCTTCTCGGCATCCAGCTTTTGCAGGTAGCGGCGCAGGTCATCCTCCCACTGCATACGGTAGTCGATGCGGGCTAACTCGTTCTGGGAGTTGGGCACATAGAGGTTCACAAGGTAAAAGTCCGGGTATTCCAGCGTGATGGCGCGGCCCTCGTGGTTGTGGATATCCTCGTCCAGGCCGTACCGTACCGACAGCGCCGGTTTTCTGGCCCAGATGGCCGTGCCGGAGTAGCCTTTTTTATCGGCGCTGTATATGTACTCGGTGTAACCTTCGGGCGCAAAATCCGCCTGCCCGGGCTGCATTTTCGTTTCCTGGATGCAGAAGAAATCCGCGTCAAGGGTATTGAACACATCCTCAAACCCCTTTTTCAGGCAGGCCCGCAGACCGTTGACATTCCAGCTGATAAATTTCATGTGGGTGGCTCCTTTTTATACTTTTTTCACCGCATTCTTCTTCCACGCCCCGGTGGCAAATCTGGCGGCAAAACAAATCACACGGCAGACCCAGTCAACCAGCATGGCGTACCAGACGCCGACCGCACCCATGCCCATATTGACGCAGAGCACCCAGCTCAGGCCCATGCGCCATACCAGCATGGAAATCGTGGCGACCACCATCGTGTACCGCACATCGTTGGCGGCGCGCAGGGCGTTGGGCAGCACAAAGCTGGCCGGCCACAGCAAAATTGAAAAGCCGTTGTGGATCATGACCAGCGTGAACGCCAGCGCCCGGGTCTCCGGCGTCAGGGTGTACATACTCAAAATCTCGTTGAGCAGCAGCAGCACCGTAACATTCACCGCGCCCTGGGCGATGTAATCCCACAGCAGCAGCTTTTTGGTGTAATATTTCGTTTGTTCAAAGTCCTGTGCACCGACGCAGCGGCCCACGACGGTAATCATGGCAAGGCCCATGGCGTTGCCCACAATGCAGCCGATGGCGTCCAGGTTGTTCGCCACCGCGTTGGCTGAGATATGCACCGTGCCGAACAGCGAAATCATCGAGACGACCAGCACGCGGCCCAGCTGGAACAGACTGTTTTCAAACGCCGAGGGGACGCCGATGTACAGGATGCTCTTGACAGTTTTGCCTTCCAGCCGGGTGACGCTGCGGGGCGTGATCTGCAGCACATAGTCGGGCCGCGCTGCCAGCGACAGGATGATAACCGCGCCCACCGCGCGGGAAATCAGCGTAGGCACCGCGACGCCCGCGACGCCCATCTTCAGCACAAACACGCAGAGCGCGTTGCCGCAGAAGTTGATAGCATTGACGATGACCGATACTTTCATCGATACTGCGCTGTTGCCGGTGGAGCGGAAGATGGCCGCGCCTGCGTTGTACAATGCCAGAAACGGAAAGGACAGCGCCGTGATGGTAAAGTAGGTCAGGCAGGCCTGCATGACATCGTCGGTGATCGTGCCGAAGAAGAGCCGCAGCTGTGCCGTGCGGGTGATAAGGCAGAACGCCGCCACGCCCACGCCCAGAATGGCACTGAGCGTCACGAGCTGTCCGGCGCTGTGGGCGGCCTCCTCACGCCGTTTGGCACCCAGGTGCTGGCTGGTAACGACCGCGCCGCCGGTAGCCAGCGCGCCGAACAACGTAATGATAAGCTGGTTGATCATATCGACAAGCGAAACGCCGGAGATGGCAGCCTCCCCCACCGAGGATACCATGACAGTATCTGCCATACCTACGAGAATTTCCAATGCCTGCTCTATGATGAGCGGCCACAACAGCGTAAGCAGCTGCCGATTGGTAAATAACCTTTCTTTTTTCAATTTTTCAAAGCATCTCACTTTCCCAGGTTGAGTATACCACAAAAAAAGTCCCCGCGCAATGCGCGGGGAGATAAAAGGCTTCCCCTTGGGGGGGGAAGCTGTCCGCGAAGCGGACTGATGAGGGGCGGCCTTGCCTTACTGCCTCTTTACGGGGACACTACCATAGACGCGCCCCTCATCCGGCCCTGCGGGGCTACCTTCCCCCAAGGGGGGAGGCATGGGGTTTTATTCGTATCTCAGCGCCTCGATCGGGTCCAGCTTCGCCGCTTTATTGGCGGGGTAATACCCGAAGAACACGCCAATCGCCATACTGAACCCTACGGCAATCACAATGGCCGCAAGACTCGGGCGCGCCGTATAGCCCACGGCCTTGCTCAACGCTGCGCCCAGCCCCAGGCCCAGCACAATGCCGATGGCACCGCCAATCAGGCAGAGAATAACACTCTCGGTGATGAACTGCATCCGGATGGCCGACGCGGGGGCCCCCAGCGCCTTGCGGGTGCCGATCTCGCGGGTGCGCTCGGTGACGGAGACCATCATGATATTCATGACGCCGATGCCGCCGACCAGCAGCGACAGCGCCGCAATGGCCGAAATGCCCAGTGAAATCGTGCTCATCATTTCAGACATCGAATCCAGCAGGCTCGCCAGGCTCGACGCGCTGGCGGTCCAGGAATCGTTGCGGGTGTAGTAGCTGGCAAAGAAATCGCCCACCGTGTCCACAAAGGTGGTCACGTTCACGCTGCCGCCGTTTGCCACCACCGTGATGCTCTGGTAGCCTGCGCCCGCGCCGGCGATGGACTTTGCCACGTCCAGTGGGATATAAAAGTTCGTCTGGATGCTGTCATCGTCGCTGCCGCCGAACATACTGGAGTAGTTTTCCTCTGTGTATTTATATACGCCCTGTATATAGAACGTATACAAATTCTTGTTGATCGTCAGCGTGACCGCCTTGCCGATGGCCTCCTGCGCGGTGCCGCCGACAGCCTGTTCGACGAATTTTTCTGACACGCAAGCGACCTTGCGGCCTGCGTCCTTTTCATCGTCAAGCCAGCGCCCATACAAAATCTGCGAATCTGCGCCAAGATTTTCCAGTGTGGCAGCATTGGCACCGCTGACGCTGGTCTTGATGGTCGTGGTCGGTTCGCCGTACTTGGCAATCGTCCCATCGCCTACTTGCTGGGAAAGTTCGATGTGATCCACCTGCGTCGGGAAGGTGGCCATAAAGTCATCCATCATATTCTGGGTGATGAGGTCGGAATCCGACGGCTGTGAGTCCATGAACCGGCGCAGCCGGACACCCTGGGATGTACCCGAGGTACTGGAACTGCTTTTTTGCGTTACGGTAACCGAAATGTTGCTGGCACCCATGCCGGACATCGAGTCCATGACCGAGCCGGTCATGCTGTTGCCGACCGTTTCAATGGCGATGACCGCTGCAATGCCGATGATGATACCCAGCATCGTGAGCAGGCTGCGCATCTTGTTGGACTTGACGCTGGTCAGCGCCATGCTGATATTCTCAAAAAGCTGCACGTTCGCCTGTCCCCTTTCGTTCGCCCACGATCAGGCCGTCGCGCAGCGTCAGCACCCGCTGGCATTCCTCGGCCAGTTCAGGGTTGTGCGTGATGAGCACGATGGTCTTGTGGTATTTTTCATGCAGTTCGTGAAAGAGGTTCATCACGACGCGGCTGGTCTGGCTGTCCAGTGCGCCGGTCGGCTCGTCAGCCAGAATCAGCGCAGGCTCGTTGACCATGGCGCGGGCAATCGCCACGCGCTGCTTCTGGCCGCCGGAAAGCTCGTTCGGCTGGTGCTTCATGCGCTCGGCCATGCCAACGCGGTCCAGCCACTCCTTGGCGCGGCGGGTACGCTCGCCCGCCGGGACGCCCGCGTACAGCATCGGCAGTTCGACGTTTTTCAGCGCGCTCTGGCGGCCGATCAGGTTGTAGGTCTGGAACACAAAGCCTATCTTGCGGTTGCGGATGGCCGCCAAGTCGTTGTCGTCGGCGTCGTGGATGTTCACGCCGTCCAGCACGTACTCCCCCGCTGTGGGCTTGTCCAGCACGCCGATAATGTTCATCAGCGTGGATTTGCCCGAGCCGGACTCACCCACGATGGCGACGAACTCGCCGGGGTAGACGGTCAAATCAATGCCGTGCAGGATTTCCAGCTCGTTCGGCTGGCCGATGTAGTAGCTTTTGCGGATGCCCTGCATCTGGATGAGCGGCTGTGCGGGGTGCGCGGCCTCGTCACCAATCAGGGTCTGCGCGATATTTTGTGCGAACTGTTGTGTATTTTCCGGCATCACTGACCTCCCGGGCCACCGGGGCCGCCCGCCGGGGCGTCGTCGCCGCCCATGATCACGGTGCCCTCCGGCATATTGCTGGGGTCGCCGACGTAAAGATCGCCGTTCTCCATCACCTGCATCCCGTCGCCGGACGAGCTAGTCTCCACGCCCTGGGTCAGGTCGGCCGTGGCGCGGATGACGTCGCCCTCGTTCAGGTCGTCGCCGGTGATCTCAACGTAGTAATCGTTGGTGTCGCCCTCGGTGACGGCGACCTGCTCAAAGGTCATGTCCACGCCCTCGCCGCCGGTCTTGCGCAGCACGTAGGTCGAGCCATCGTCGTTGGTGCCCACCGCGTCACGCGGGACGGTAAAGACGTTATCCTTCTCGCTGACGATGATCTCCACTTTGGCGGAAATGCCGATTAGCAGGCCGCTGTCCTGGCTGTTGACCGTGACAGTCGCGCCGAAGCTGCCGCTGTCGTTGGCGACCGGGTCAATGCGGGTCAGCGTGCCGGTGACGGTGTCCTCGGTAGCATCGCTGGTAATGTTGCACTGCATGCCGGCTTTCAGCTTGCCCACCGAGCTGGCGGGGATCGTGACCTCGACGGTCAGGTTGTCCACATCCTGAATGGTGGCAACTGCACCGCTGCACACGTCACCCACGGTGGCGTTCAGCGCCGTGATGGTGCCGTCCATCGTGGCGGTCAGGGTGCAGTTATCCCGTGCGGTCTGCAAGCTGGTCAGGGTGTCGTCCTCGCGCTGGGACTGCTCAAGCTTCGTCTCGGCGTTGTCCACGCTGCGGGACGCGCTGGTGGCAGCCTTCTGGTAGGACTGCTGGGCCTTGTCCAGCGCCTGGGCCAGCTGCTCGATCTGGTTGTAGCACTGGCTGACGGCGTCAAAGCCCTGCAAGCCCAGCTCTGGGATGCTGCACTGGCCCTTGGCGACGCTTTCACGGTTGGTGTAATCGTCGATCTGCCCCTGCAGACCTGCGGCGCGGTCGGCGTCGCCGTCCTGCTGGGCCTGGGTCAGCTGGATGCGCAGGTTCGCCAGGGTGTTTTCGTACCCGGCAATTTCCTCAGCGTAGCGGGTGTAATACTCGGTGACGATCTCACGGTTCGTCTTGCCGCTGTTGCTGCCGTCGGCCATTGAGCCGTAGTAGTCATCCAGGCCGAGGGTGTCGTACTTTTTCTGGGCTTCTTCCAGATCCGCCCGGGCACTGGCCAGGTCGGTGGACTGATCCTCGACAGCCTGGTCATAGCTCTTCTGGGCGTCGGTCTGGGTGTCGCTGAGCTTCAGTTCGGCGTTGGCGATCTGCTTTTCCACATCGGTGGTGTCCAGCGTAGCAATGACGTCGCCCTTTTTGACCGTATCGCCCACAGCCACATTGACCGCCGTGACCTTGTAGGTCTTGACGGAATCCGAGGCGGTGACGCTGGCGCTGCTGCCGGACTTTACCGTGCCGTTGACGTTGACCGAATCGCTGAGGGTCGTCTTTTGCAGGACGGTCGTGCGCACATACTGGTAGGTCGTACCGGCGGCCGCCTTATTGGCCTTGCGTACAACGTTGGTGATGGCCAGCGCGATAACGAGCACAATGACCAAAAAGATCATCAGTTTTTTGTGGCATTTGACCCAAGCCAACGGACCGCACCGGGTTTTTGTTTGTTCTGCCATACCGGGTTCCCTTCTGTGTGTGGAGATTTTTTGACAGAATTTAGTATAGAGGGTAAATGTGTTTAAACTATGAAAGAAGCATGAAAAAGCGGCACACCTTTGGGAAAGTGTGCCGCTGTATAAGTCGTGCTATGGTAGGGGTCGATGCCCGCATCGACCTGCGGGGCGTCGAGGACGCCGCCTCCTACAAAACCTGTTAGTGCCGTAGGGGCCGGACATGTCCGGCCCCTACCCCGCTCCTTTTTCGCCCGGGTTTACCGCTCCTCGCGGAAATAGGCCAGGCCCAGGTGTGCCGGGGGCTGGTTTTCTTTCTTCTTGCGCATGGATACCACAATCAAAACTACAATCGTAACGACGTAGGGCAGCATCTGCACCAGGTCGGTGATGTGGCTTGCCATCGTGATGCCCAGCAGCGTTGGCAGGAACTGATACAGCCAGTAGAGCATACCGAACAGGTACGCGCCCCAGATGGCGTTCAGCGGTTTCCAGGTCGTGAAGATGACCAGCGCCACGGCCAGCCAGCCCAGCGCCTCGATCTGCCCGGTGGTGGCCCAGATGCCCTGGTTGTAGTCCAGCACGTAGTACAGGCCGCCAATGCCGCAGATGCCCGCGCCGATACAGGTCGCCAGGTACTTGTACAGCGTAACGTTGATGCCCGCCGCATCTGCGGTGGCGGGGTTCTCACCCACGGCGCGCAGGTTAAGGCCCGCGCGGGTGCGGGTCAAAAACCAGTGCAGCGCAATCGCCAGTGCAATGGCGGCATAGACGAGGAACCCATAGCTGAACACGACCTGCCCGAAGCCGCCCAACGCGGACAGCACCGGGATTTTGGCGCTGAATGCCTTGTTGGCGATGGGGGCAGCGGAGTAGCTGGCGCCGTTTAAGATAAACACGCCGAAGAAGTTCGCCACGCCCATACCGAAGGTCGTCAGCGCCAGGCCGGTGACGTTCTGGTTGGCGCGCAGGGAAATCGTCAGGAATGCGTAAATCAGGCCGCCCGCCATGGATGCCAGAATAGCGCAGGTCAGGGCAATGACAACGCTGACCGCGCCGCTCGGGTTGGCGGCGGTGTTCTCATAGGCCCAGGCGCTGGCAAAGCCGGCAAAGCCGCCCAGGTACATGATGCCCGGCACGCCCAGGTTCAGGTTGCCGGATTTCTCGGTCACAGTCTCGCCCAGCGCACCGTACATGATAATTGTACCAAAGGGGATGGCGCGTAAAATCCATGCAATCAAACTGCTGTGCATATCACTTGCCCTCCTTGTGTGCGCCGCGCGGGATGACGCGGTAGTTGATGAAGAACTCACTGCCGAGGATGAAGAAGAGGATGATGCCGGTGATGATGTCGGCAGCGTACTCGTTCAGCGAGTAGGCGGACGCAATCTCCGACGCGCCGCGCTCCAGGAACACGAGCAGGAAGGAGATCAGCGCCATATAGAAGGTGTTGAACTTTGCCAGCCAGGCCACGATGATAGCCGTGAAGCCGCGCCCATTGGCGGAGGCCGTGGAAATCGTCTGATCCTTGCCCGCGACGATGAGGAAGCCGCACAGGCCGCAGATGGCACCGGAAATCAGCATCGTGCGCACCGTGACGCGGCGGACGTTGATACCCGCGTACCGCGCGGTGTTCTCGCTCTCACCGACGACGGAAATTTCATACCCCTGCTTGGAGAAGCGCAGGTAGGCGTACATGACGAAGGTCAGCACAATGACAACGATGATGTTGATCGTATAGCGCTGGCCCAAAATGACCGGGAACCAGCCCGCCTTGGTGGCCTTGTTCAGCGTGCCAAGGCTGGACGCCTGGCCGCGCATGATGTTGGTCATGCAGGCGACGATCGACGTTGCCACGTAGTTCATCATCAGGGTAAACAACGTCTCGTTCGTGTTCCAGCGGGACTTGAACCACGCAGGGATGAAGCCCCACAGCGCACCGGCGGCAATGCTGCCCAGCGCCATGGCCGCAAACAGCAGCGGCAGCGGCAGGTTGTTGCCCTGGTACACCATGATGAGGGCGGCGGTCAGGCCGCCAATCAGAATCTGACCCTCGCCGCCGCAGTTCCAGAAGCGCATCTTGAACGCGGGGGCCAGCGCGATGCCGACGCAGAGCAGCGTGGACAGATCGCGCAGCATCCAGCTGAAGCGGGTCATGTTGGCAAAGGTGCCGCCCCACATGACGCCGTAGACGGCCAGCGGGTTCAGGCCGGTGACGAAAAAGATAAACAGCGCATCGACGACCAGCGCCAGCAGAATGGCAATGGCACGCACAGCGATCTTCTGGGGCATCGTGGTCCCCTCGCGCTTGGCAATGCGCAGCAGCGGCTCGCGGGCCGCAGCGGCAGTCTGACTCATGCCTGCTCCTCCTTTACCAGGTTGGTCATACGCAGACCGACCTCTTCCTTCGTGGTCTTGCGGCCGTCGAGAATGCCGTTGACCTTGCCGCCGCAGAGCACGACGATACGGTCACACAGTTCCAGCAGGACGTCCAGATCCTCGCCGACATAAATGACCGCCACACCGCGCTTTTTCTGCTCGTTCAGCAGATGGTAAATCGTGTAGGACGTGTTGATATCCAGCCCGCGCACCGCGTAGGCGGTCATCAATACGATGGGGTTGGCGGCCAGTTCGCGGCCCACCAGCACCTTCTGCACGTTGCCGCCGGACAGGCGGGAGACGGGGGTGTTCAAATCGGGCGTGACAACACCCAGTTCTTTTTTGATGGTCTCGGCCAGGTCGTGCGGGGCCTTGCGGTCGACAATGGGCGAATGTCCCTTGCCGTAGCTTTTCAGCATCATGTTGTCGGTCATGCCCATTGAGCCGACCAAGCCCATGCCCAGGCGGTCCTCCGGCACGAAGGAGAGGTGGATGCCTGCCTCGCGGATGGCCTTGGGGCTTTTGCCGATGAGCTGCACCGGGGCGCTGGCCTCGGGGGCGTAGTACTCAATGCTCGCGCCGCTCTCGGTGGGCTGCAGGCCCGCGATGGCTTCCAGCAGCTCCTTCTGGCCGTTGCCGGAAATGCCCGCAATGCCCAGAATCTCACCGCCGTAGACCGGGAAGGAGGCGTCGTCCAGCACGGTGATACCCTCGGCGCTGTGCACGGTCAGATGCTGGATGTCCAGCCGCTTGACCGGGTCGACCGGCTCGGGGCGGTCGATGTTCAGCTCGACCTTCTCGCCCACCATCATTTCGGTCAGCTTGGCCTCATCGGCGTCCCTGGTGGCAATGTCGCCCACATACGTACCCTTGCGCAGGATGGCAACGCGGTCGCTGATGGACAGCACCTCGTGCAGCTTGTGGGTGATGATGATAACCGCCTTGCCGTCGGCCTTCATGTTGCGGATGACGCTGAACAGCTTCTCGGTCTCCTGCGGGGTCAGAACCGCCGTGGGTTCGTCCAGAATCAGGATATCCGCGCCGCGGTAGAGCACCTTGACGATCTCCAGCGTCTGCTTCTGGCTGACGCTCATCTCGTAGACCTTCTGGTCAAGGTCGAGGTTGAACTCATATTTTTCGCAGATGGCGCGGGCCTTGTCGTGGACTTTTTTCAGGTCGAATTTTTCGCCGCCGCCCATGGACAGGGCGATATTTTCGGTGGCGGAGAACACATCCACGAGCTTAAAGTGCTGGTGGATCATACCGATGCCCAGATCCAGCGCGTCACGCGGGGAGCGGATGGTCACGGCCTTGTCTCCGACGTAGATTTCGCCCTCATCGGGGAAGTAGATACCGGCGATCATGTTCATCAGCGTGGTCTTGCCGCTGCCGTTTTCACCCAGCAGGGCCAGAATTTCACCGCGGCGCACGCCCAGGGAGACATCCTTGTTGGCCACGACCGGGCCGAAGGTTTTGGTAACGTGCTCCAAGCGCACAGCATATTCGTTCTGCGCCATTATGCAGGCTCCTTTCAAGAGTCAAGTAGGTAGGGGCCGGGCATGCCCGGCCCGCAGCCTTGCGCGGCCACCCATAAGCGGGCAATCGCGGTCATGCTGCGGGCGAGGCATGCCTCGCCCCTACAGGGATTCAAAAAATCAAGGCAGGAACAATTTTGTGATTGTGGTGCGGCCAACGGTTCGGGGCATCGTGGAGGCCGACCCTTACATCTTCGTAGGGGCGGATTTGCAACGACAGATATAACCACCAAAAGGGAAGGCTGCGGCTTCACCGCAGTCTTCCCTTATAGATTCAGATAGAATCAGGCGACAGGGTCAGCATCCTCAATGATGCCGTCGATGCGCAGGGAGAAGGTCGGGGCTGCGCGCAGCTCGCCCTCGTGGAAGTAACCGTCGGAGATAGCCTCCTTGGTCTCACCCTGATAGACAGCCACAGGAGAACCGGTGCTGAAATCGTAGTAGGTCAGGTCGATGGGGGCGGTGGTAACCTCCGCGCCGTCGACGGTGAACTTGCTGGTGTCGAAGACATGCAGGCTGCCGTCCTTCAGCGCAGCCTCAACCTCGGCGACCTTCTCGGCGGTGCCGTCGGCAACTTCGGGGCCAAGGTCGGTGATGGCGACAGCGCCATCCTCATAGCCCTTGCACCAGTCCTGCGGGATGTTGCCGGCCTGCGCACCCTCGAACAGCTCCTTGTAGTAGACCTTCCAGACGTTCGTCGCGGAGGTCAGGGCAGCGGTGGGGGCGGTGGCAAGCATATCGATGTTGTAGCCGATGGAGTAGCAGATCTTGCCGGTATCTTTCAGCTTCTGGGTGGCAGCGGGGGCACCGGTGGAGTCAGCGTGCTGGCCGATGATGACCGCACCGTTGGCGATCAGGGCCTCGGCGGCAGCGCCCTCCTTGTCGATGTCGAACCAGGAGTTCGTGTACATGACCTCCATCTGGACATCGGGGTAAACGCTCTGGACGCCCAGGAAGAAGGCGGTGTAGCCGGAGACGACCTCGGCGTAGTTGTAAGCGCCTACGTAGCCGATCTTGACCTTGCCGTCAGCGGTGAAGCTGTCGGGTTGGGTCTCAGGGGTCAGCGTGCCAGACTCGACCAGGTCTTTGATCTTCATGCCGGCGACGACACCGGAGACGTAGCGGCTCTGGTAAACGGCGGTGAAGGCGTTGTAGAAGTTATCGAGGTCGGAGATGGCGGCGAAGTCGCCGGTCATGGCCACAAAGTTGATGTCAGGGTACTTCTCGGCTTCCTCCTCCATGTAGGTCTGATGGCCGTAGGAGTTGGAGATGATCAGGTTGCAGCCCTGGCCGACAAGGTCCTCGGCTGCGTCGGCGGTGACGCCGCCCTCAGCGATCTTGTACTTCCAGACGATCTGGTCATCGGACATGCCCAGCTCGGCGGCAGCTTCCTTGATGCCGTTGATGTGCGCAGCGCTGTAACCTTCGGTCTCATCGCCCAGGATGATGGCACCGACCTTGACGTCGGGGGCCTGGTTGTTGCTGCTGCCCTCTGCAGTAGCGGTGGTACCGGCGGCGCTGCTGGCAGCGGTGTCTGCAGTGGAACCACAGGCAGCCAGGCTGAACACCATAGAGGTGGCCAGCAGAATACCCATCAATTTCTTCATGTGTGTTGTTCCTCCCTGTTGTGTGTGCATAAATAGCAAAAATGCGTTTCATTTTGTCGGAACGTGCCGGGAATCAACGCATTTTGTAACCTTGCATGACCCATTGTAGACGCTTTACAAACCGTTTGCAATAATTTTTAAATTTTTGTGAAAAGTTCAGCGAAAAGGGTAAATGTTTTGCCTGCGTGCACACAACATCGGGCAGAACGCACAACAAAAAAAAGCAAAAGTCATACTTTGTTGTACAAAAGTATGACTTTTGGAGGGCTTTGTATAAGTACCGGAACTATTACGATGCTAGGGATATTTTGGCGTTTTTGCTTTTTACGCCAAGCTCACCATCCACTTTCTCTTACGGAACACCACCAGCGACACCACAAGGCGGAACAGTTCCTCCGCCGTCAGCAGCGTGTACACGCCCACAATGCCCCAGTGCAGTACATAGGCTGCAAAAAAGCACAGCGGGATGCCGATGCCCCAGGTGCCCGCTATGTCGATGATCATGACCATCCGGGTGTTGCCGCCGCTTTTCAGGATGCCGCCGCCCAAAATCATGTTTTCCACTTTAATGGGCGCATACAGCGCAAACACCACCAGCAGCATGTGGCCCAGGGTGCGGACTTCGCCTTCCACGCGGTACAGCCCCACGTACTGCCCGGCCAGCCCGACCAGCAGTGATGAAACCACCGCCGCGCCCACCAGCCCGGTGACCATGATCTTCTTGGCGTCGCCGTAGGCTGCGTCGTACTCCTTGCGGCCCAGCCGCTTGCCGATCAGCACGCCCGCCGCCGCGGAAAGTCCGCTGAGCGCCCCGACGATGAGGCTTTGTATCGGGCAGGTCAGCGTGTAGGCCGCCAGATTCTGCGTGCCCAGGTGTCCATACACGGCGGATTCCACGTTCTGGCCCAGGCTCCACAAAAACTGGCTGACCAGAATCGGCGTGATCATGCCCAGATAGTCCCACCGGGTGATTTTGGTAAAATGCAGCGAGGGCTGCACCCGCTCGCCGTCCTGCCGCAGACAGTGTAGGAATCCCGTCGCGATGAGCGCCAGATTTACCAGCTGCGACACCAGCGTGGCAATCGCCGCCCCGCGCACCCCACAGGCGGGCAGGCCCAGCTTGCCGAAAATCAGCACATAGTTCAGCACCACGTTAGAAAGCACCGCGCCAATGCTGGCCGCGAAGGGAATGTTCGCGTGCCCCCTGCAGCGCAGCCAGGCAGACAAGACCGTGGAAAGGCCCATCGGCGCGAAGGAGAACGCGATAATTTTAAAGTAGACGCATCCCTCGGCGATGATGGCAGCATCCTTTGTGTACAGCCCCAGAATCTGCGCCGTCGCCCCCAGCGAGACGCCCAGGAACACCCCCGCCAGGCACAGGCTTATCACGGTGCTCAGCGTCAGGCTGCTCCACGCCTCTTTTTTATCCCCTGCGCCGAGAAATTGGGCAATGAGAATGCCCGCCACCGTGCCCACCGAGCCGCTGACTACATTGAAAATCATCGAATAGTTGCCGCCCAGCCCCACAGCCGCGATGCTGACTGCCCCCAGCTGGCCAATCATGATTTGGTCCACGATAGAAAACGACGCCTGCAGCATACTTTGCAGTGTGACCGGCACAGCAATTTTGCCCAGTTCCCTTATAAATTTTGACATGATACGCCTCCTGTGCTCTCCCTCGGCAGCAATGTGACCGGCAGTACGATCTTTTCCGCACAGCTCTGGCCGCGGCCCATGGCCTCGATGCTGGTGACGGCAATGCCCGCCCGCAGCGCGGCGTCCTGCCGTACCGTCGTCAGCGACGGGTATCCGGTGCGGCTGGCCTCGCTGTCGTCAAAGCCAACAACGGCCATATCCCCCGGCACCCGCAGCCCCTTGGCCTGCAAAAAGCGCATACATTCCAGCGCGTAAAAATCCGACACTGCGAAGATGGCCGTGATGCCGGATGTGCGCAGAGCTGCGAAATTTTCTTCATAAAACTGCTGCCGGGGCCGGGCCTGCACCGGAACCTGCCAGCGGGTCACACGGTCGGGGCCAAAGGCCGCCGCAAAGCCGTCCATTCGCTCCTTGTCCATGCAGATATTGTTGTCTGCCAGGCAGAGTGCCCGGGTGTGGCCTGCGGCTTTCAGGTATTGCCCGGCCTGCCGCCCGCCGTCGGCGTGGTCGATCACGAGATTGACCACGCCCGGACAGCCCTGCATATAGCCGTCGTACACGACGATGGGCGTGCGGATGGCCTGGCGCAGTGCGGCATAGTCAGCCTCACAGAAGCCCATCAGAATCAGCCCTTCCATCCGCCACATCGACGCAAACGCCGGGACCTCATCCAGTGTCCGGGTGGTTTTAACCATCAAGAAGAAGCCCTTTTCGTTTGCCTCGCGGGAGAGTGCGTTCAGCGACGCCGTGACGAAGCCATCCTCCAGGACTTTGCCCTCGTACTTGGGGCTGTCATCGACGACCACGCCGATGATGCGGGAGCTTTTCTGCGCCAGCCAGACGCCCGCCATATCGGGGATATAGCCCACAGCTTCCAGCTCCTGCCAGACGCGCTGGGCCGTGCGCGGTGACATTTTGGACGTCTTGCCGTGGATGACGTTGGACACTGTGGCCGTGCTCAGCCCCAGCCTCTCCGCGATATCCACAATGCGGATACGATTTTCCTGCATGGTGCGCCCCCTCTCTGTACTTCCATTATGCAACGCATTACCATTATACGGCAGAGGTCGCCCCAGGGCAAAGGTTAAACGCGTAACCACGCACAGAAAATTTCCGCTAATTTTGGTGAAAGCGCCAACGCCGGGCATACTTTACCGCTTATGAATAAACTTCCTGTCCAATCCCTGCTTGGCGGCGGCGTTCAGGACGACCCAGGTCAGGAATACCTCGATGGGCAGCATGATCGTGTTTTTCACCGCACCGGAGGTCAGGTAGTACAGGTACCCCTTGCCGTAGAGCATGGCTTTCCACACGCTGCCCAACAAGACATTGCTGCCGTAGTTGATGATGAGTCGCGTCACAATAATGCGCGGCAGCGTCGGTTTGCGGCGGTAGAGCATAACGCCGTAGATCAGCCCCGACAGCACCGCCGTGACAAGGTAGCCGGGGAAATACGGCTCGCCGTAGCCGGAGAGCAGAAAGCCGACGCTGTCAATGATGGCACCGGCCATCATGCCCACGACCGGGCCGTAGCAGCTGCATCCCAGCGAGACGGCCAAAAAACTAAAGTAGATTTTCAGGCTCGGCCCCATCAGGTAGATGGGCAGGCTTTCCAGCACGATGGCCATAGCGCAGACCAGGCCCGAGAACGCCAGCACGCGGGGGTTGTTCAGCTCCCGCCGGGCGGTGCGCCAGTAGTCGGGGGTGAGGACGGACAGGGTTTGTTCGGATACAGTGCACATAAAAAATCCTCCTTTGTGCGTTTGCCGCACAAGGGAGGAGGCAATTTTGGTTGGGACGGGCACAACGCCGCATCCGCCGTTGCACACCATCATGCAGCAGTGGGATGCGGAACCCGCACCGCGAACCTTGCGGTCACTTCGTCCTGCCACAACTCCCCGTTGGTCAGGCACTTTGGGGCAGCGCCCCACGCGCGGATTCCTACTCTGCGATATCGTTTTTTATTATACACGGGTTTTGGGGAAATGCAAGGGGAAGTTTTTCTTCCGCTGAGCCTTGGGGATTTTACTGCCCGCTCGCCCCATAGTTTGCCAGCACTCTCGCGCTGGGGTCGTTGACGTCGCAGTGAGGCCATGCCTTGTTGGGCATCCAGTAATCCACGATCATCTCCGCCTGGCCGGGGTAGTACTTCTCAAAAATTTCGCGGTACAGCAGGCTTTCCTTGGTAAAGGGGCGGCCATAGGTGTACTTGCCGCACTTCTCGGCAAACTCGCGGTCAGTGTAGATCGTCTCGGCATACTCCTTCAGGTCGTCCACCATCGAGTGGCCCACCGCGTCGCTGAAGGCGGACTTCTCGCGCCAGAGGATGCTCTCGGGAAGCCAGTCGCCCTCGAAAGCCTTGCGCAGCAGGTACTTACCCTTGCCGTAGGTGTTCAGCTTCTTCTCGGGGTCGATGGCCATGACGTACTTGACGAAATCCAAGTCGCCGAAAGGCACGCGGGCTTCCAGGCTGTTGACGCTGATGGAACGGTCGGCGCGCAGCACGTCGTACATATACAGCTCGCGGATGCGCTTCTGGCTCTCGGCCTGGAACGCGGCGGCGCTGGGTGCGTAGTCGGTGTACTTGTAGCCGAACAGCTCATCGGAGATCTCGCCGGTCAGCAGCACGCGGATGTCGGTGTGCTCGTGGATGTACTTGCAGACGAGATACATACCCACCGACGCGCGGATGGTCGTGATATCCCAGGTGCCCAGCATGGCAATGACGCTTTCCAGCGCATCCAGGACGATGTCCTTGTTGATGATGACCTCGGTGTGATCGGCGTGCAGGTAGTCAGCCACCTGCTTGGCGTATTTCAGGTCGATGGCGTCCTCGCTCATGCCGATGGCAAAGGTGCGGATGGGCTTGCCCAGCTTTTTGGCCGCAATGGCGCAGACCAGGCTGGAATCCAGACCGCCGGAGAGCAGGAACCCGACCGGCGTGTCGGCATCCAGCCGCTTGTCCACACCCGCGACGAGCTTTTCCCGGATGTTCGTCAATACATCGGGAAGTTCATCCTGGCTGTACGCGGGGGTGTCGGCGATATCGCAGTACCGCACGAACTGACCATTGCAGTAATAGCTGCCGATGGGGAACGGATAGATTTTTTTGCATAGCCCCACGAGGTTTTTCGCCTCGGACGCAAAGGCAATGCAGCCGCTCTCGCTGTACCCGTAGAACAGCGGGCGGATGCCGATGGGGTCGCGGGCGGCGATGAGCAGCTTTTTCCGGCTGTCGTACAGAATCATCGCAAACTCAGCGTCCAGATGCTTGAACATATCCAGGCCGTATTTGTAGTAGAGCGGCAGGATGATCTCGCAGTCGGAGTCGGACTCAAAGGTGTAGCCCTCGGCTTCCAGTTCGGCTTTGACGGGGCGGAAGCCGTACAGCTCGCCGTTGCAGGCCACGCAGTCCGCTCCGCGGAAGAAGGGCTGCATGCCCTCGGGCGTCAAGCCCATAATGGCGAGACGGCCAAAGCCCAGTAGGCCGAACTCAGTCTCGGCCACACGCTGGTCGTCCGGCCCGCGGCTGGTGGTACGCAGCAGATACTCCGTAAACGTTTCCTTGGGCAGATCATGCCCAGCATAACCCATAATGCAGCACATTGTTTGTTTCTCCTTTTCGGTCTTACACTTTCCGAATGGTAAAACAAAAAGACAGCCCATCCGCCCTGTCATTAGGACGAATCGCTGTCTTGATCCGCGGTGCCACCTAAATTACCGCAGCCGAAATAAGGGCATACGGTCACTTTTTCCGTACACGTTCACCTTTGAAACGCTGCCGCTGTAACGCACGGCCTGCGGCGCACCCTACTTTTTGCATTTCAGGCTGCAACTCCGGGGTGTTCTTTCGCGCCCTGTCACCGTCCCGGCTTACACCAAATGCCAGGCTCTCTGTGCGGGTCTTGGTCGGTACTTTTCCCCATCAACGCTTTTGTTGAGTAAAGAATAACACGGTCATGCAGTCCTGTCAAGAATAAATTTCAGATTTTTGGGCGTCCGCCCTGTTTTTTTCAGCAGGTCGGCGGCACGGCGGGTGCGCCGTGCTTCGTCATCTTGCACAACTTTGCCCCGGTTCCGCAATTTTTGCAAGGTTGCCGAATGATTCTTGCAAATATTCGTGATGCAAAATTCCATACTATGGAACGCTATTCCATCTGCCGAATTTTGCCGCGCACCGCAGTTCCACCCTGCGGAATCGCATCGTTCTGCCGCCCGCGCCTTCATCTAAGCAACTGCCGCAATGGCCAAAACCGCCGCCGCATGGTACACTGAGGATGACAATATTCGTGTGCTCTGCGCCGCGCCTCTACCCTGCGCGGGCACGCCACCCACAAGCTGCAGGCCCTGCCTGCAAGGAGGAAAACTATGGCAAAAAATGCGATCGTCGGTCAGTCCGGCGGCCCGACTTCCGTCATCAACGCCAGTCTCGCGGGCGTGTATGAAAGCTGCAAGCGCCGCGGCGCGGGCAAGGTCTACGGTATGCTGCACGGCGTGGCCGGCTTGTTAGAGCGCCGCACCTGCGTACTGGACGACAAGCTGAAAACCGCACTGGACATTGAGCTTTTGAAGCGCACGCCGTCCAGCTATCTGGGTTCCTGCCGCTACAAGCTGCCCGACTGGCACACCGCCGAGGGCGAGGCCGTCTACATCCAGCTGTTTGAGATCCTGAAGGAGCTGGACATCGGCTACTTCTTCTACATCGGCGGTAACGACTCGATGGACACCATCGGCAAGCTGGCCGACTACGGCGCACACATCGGCAGCGACATCCGCTTTATGGGCGTGCCTAAGACCATCGACAATGATCTGATGGTCACCGACCACACTCCAGGCTACGGCAGCGCCGCCAAGTACATCGGTGTCGTGATGAAGGAGATCATCCGCGATGCGACAGTCTACGGCACCAAGTACGTGACCATTGTTGAAATCATGGGCCGCAACGCGGGCTGGCTGACCGCCGCCGCTGCATTGGCCAAGGCCGAGGACTGCGAGGGCGTGGACATGATCTGCCTGCCCGAAGTGCCCTTCAACGTGGATCATTTCGTGGAGAAGGTCGAGCGGATGCAAAAGGAGAAGCCGTCCATCGTCATCGCCGTGTCCGAGGGCGTCAAGCTCGAGGATGGCCGCTACGTCTGCGAGCTGGCCGACGATGTCCACGCGGTGGATGCTTTCGGCCACAAGGCCCTAACCGGCACGGCGCGTTTTCTGGCGAACACCGTTGCCCGCCGCCTGAACACGAAAACCCGCTGCATCGAGCTTTCTACCCTGCAGCGCTGCGCGGGTCATCTGACGAGCCGCACCGATATCACCGAGGCTTACCAGGTCGGTGGTGCCGCCGCCAAGGCCGCATTTGAGGGCCACACCGGCGAGATGGTCGCGCTGGACCGCATTTCCAACGCGCCGTACCAGTGCGGTACGAGCCTGCACCCCATCAGCGAGGTTGCCAACCTGGAAAAGAAGGTGCCGCTGGAGTGGGTCAACGCCGACCACACCGCCATGACGGATGAGTTCCTGGCCTACGCCCTGCCCCTGGTCCAGGCCGAGCTGACCCCGATTTACGTCGAGGGCCTACCGCATCATATCTACCTGCCGGAGGCGTAAGTCACTTTCTTCGAGAAGAAAGTAACTAAAGAAGCTTACTGCAATAACGCCGCAGCAACGGGAAATCACTTCCGTTACTGCGGCGTTTTTCTAAAGCCTCCCTTGTCAAAGGGAGGTGGCCGAGCTTCACGAGGCCGGAGGGATTCCTGCTGCCTTACGGAAGCAGCTCCATCCTCTCCTGCACCGCTTTGTCAATCGCAGTGCATACGCCTTCAAAATTTTTCATCACATCATTGTTTGCAAACCGTAGCACCCGCAGACCGTACTTTTGCAAAAACTCCGTGCGGGCCGCATCGCATACACGTCCGGCATCCTCAAAATGCTGCGAACCGTCCAGTTCCACCACCAGATTTGCCGCCGCACAGTAGAAATCAACAACATACTTGCCGACAACTTTCTGCCGCAGAAAGCGGATGGGATACCCCCGGAGAAAGTCGTACCAAAGGTGACGTTCTTCCTTCGTCATATCTTTGCGAAGCCTTCTGGCAATGGGAGTCAGCTCTTTGTTGTGCTTGCCGGTCATAAGTAATGATTCCTTTCGGTTTCTCGCAAGGCTGATGGACTGGAATCCCTCAGTCGCCTTATCGGCGACAGCTCCCTTTGACAAGGGAGCCTTTTTAATAGAACCCAAAGCTCGGCAGCACTTCCAGGGCATCCGCCCACCAGGCGGGGATGGGCAGGCCGGATAGGGCCGGGTAGTAGAGCACAAACAGAACGGCCGCCGCCACGCACAGGCCGCCCGCAATGCGCCTGGCCCAGTCGCGGCGCTTCATGCGGGCCAGCACCAGGGCCAGCGCCGCCAGGCAGAACATGGAACTGGGGAAATAGTGGTACAAGAACGTACACCGCGACACCAGCATCCAGGGGATCAGCTGCGTGCCGTACAAAATCAGCACACCCGCGCCCTGGCGGCTACCGCGCCCGCTGACCTGCCGCCACAGCAGGCCCACCAGCGCCGCCAGCCCGGTCAGCCAGATGACCGGCCCTGCCATGCCCACAATGCTGGCCTTGGTGCCGTAGGGCAGATAGCCGTTGCGGTAGTACCACACCGGGCGCAGGCCCAGCAGCCAGGTGTACCAGCGGCTCTCAAACGGGTGGGTTGCCTGCAAAGTGGAATGGTAACTATACATCGAGACCTGGCACTGCCACCAATCGCCCAGACTGAACGAGGGGTTGCGCCACCAGTACGGCAGGTAGGACGCAATGTAGATGCAGAGCGGCAGCAGCACATAGAACAGTACGCCGCCCACCGCCGCCGTGCGGAACTCTGCCCAGAAGCCGGGCTGCTTCTGCCGCCAGCGGGCGTACAGAACGCCCAGGTAGAGCACCGCCAGCCCGGCCCCGGCGTAGATGCCGGTCCACTTGGCCGCGCAGCCCAGGCCGAAGGCCAGCCCGCCCAGCGCCATCGGCAGAAGGGCGCTGTCCACGCCTGCCGTCAGCACCTGCTGGCAGTACCACAGCATGAAGTACGCCCCCAGCAGGATGAAAAACGTGCCGTAGACGTCAATCGTTGCCAGGCGGCTTTGGGAAAAACGCATGAAATCCAGCGCCAGCAGCACGCCGGAGACCGCCGCCACCCATGGCTTGCGGGTCAGGCGGCGCACAAAGCACCAGGCCAGCGGCACCAGCAGCACGCCGAACAGCGTACCGGAGAACCGCCATCCAAAGCCGGTCATGCCGAACATCGCAATGCCCACCATGATCAGATCCTTGCCCAGCGGTGGGTGGGTCGTCTCGTAGACAGGCATCTTGTGCAGCTGCTCATAACCGGTACGGCCATGGTAAATCTCGTCAAAATACATACTGTTCAGCTGGCTGATAGTGTCCGGCACAGCGGCCTGCTCATCAAGCAGCGCACCGCCGCCCGCTGCCGGCACCAGCTGCCCCGCCGCGTCGCGGAAGGCCAGCTCAAACAGCTGGGCGTTCTGCACGGTCACGGTCAGGGGCTGCCCTGACGCGGCGGCCACATCGTTGGCCGTCCAGCTAAAGCAGGTGCCGTAGTTCAGTTCTTTTTCAAAGACCACATTGCCCGCAGCGTCGGTCACGGTCATACTGCCGCCGAAGGAAATGCCCGGGTACACCCACAGCGAGATCGCGTCGCCCTGCGGCGTCACCGTCTCGGTCAGTACGGTATCGGTGGCGTCCAGCGGGTTCTGCGGCGCGGTGCGGCTGCCCAGGTAGGCAAAGCTCAGCACCGCCGTGGCCGCCGTCAATGCCAGCAGTGCACCCACCTCGCGGCGGGTCCATTTCGGCTGTGCGGCAGGCTGCGGCGGGGATTGCTCGGGTTCACGCTCCGGCAGGGGCAGCGTGTGGCTGTGGCGGGTGATATCCCACATGGCAAACAGCAGCAGCACAAAGCAGACCGTCTCGACCAGGCCGGTCAAGATCGCCACCGTGGAACTGGTGGCGCTGGTCAGCCATTCGTCGTCGGAGCCGGTCAGCGAGTAGACCGTGGCCAGGTTGATGAACCCGGTCAGCGACAGGCCCACCCCGGCCGCGTAAAGGCGGATATCGTTCCAATGCGCAGCGGCCAGCAGGGTCAGCAGCACGCCGGGCACCATGTAGCGCTCATGCATACAGTGGGCCAGCGTGAACACACCGATGCCATAGTACGCCGCCAGCAGCAGCGGTGAGAAGCTGTCACCCCGGGCGCTGCGCACCGCAAAGTAGGCCAGGCCCGCCGTGACCAGCAGGATATTGAACCACCCCAGCTGCTGCCAGGTGATGCCCAGCAGTACCGTCTCGCCCAGGCCCTTCCAGTTGCCGCCCAGCGCCGCCATCCAGTTGAAGGCGTTGATGGTGGCGTAAGGGTAGCCGGACATCGTACCTGTGTACTTTTCTACCAGCTTAGGAAGCAACTGTGCGATGCCGAAAAACGGCAGCCCCGCCGCCAGCGGGGGCAGCAATGCCAGCGCCGCACCGCCGAAGCAGCGGCCAAAGGCGCGGTGCTTATCTTCTTCCAGCGCGACAGCCGCCAGGTAGCAGGCCGCCAGCACCGGCCCGAACAGCAGCGCCTGCGGCTTGATAGCCAGCGCCACGCCGAACCAGACGGCGGCGGGCAGGTAGCGGCGCTGTTCCAGCAGCAAAAAGCAGAGCAGCAGCGGCAGTGCGAATGCGCCGTCGATCTGCTTCCAGACGCCGGTGTCAAACAGCAGCAGCGGGTTAAACGCTGTGAACGCCGCCAGCACCAGCGCCATGTGCTCCCCTACCCTGCCGCGCCGGGCTGTGGTATAAACCAGCGCCGCCCCCGCGCAGTCGCAGAGCGACGGCACAAGCGCCAGCAGAAAGTAGGTCCATTTGGACTCGTAGGCAATGTGCAGCGCGGCGCGGATGGTCCCCACCAGCCCCAGCACCCACAGGTAGCCGGGCGGGTAGTCGGCAAAGTAGCCCTCGCTGTAAAAGGCGGCGGGGCCCTCGGCGGCCAGCTTGTCGCCCCAGGCCACAAAGCAGCTCATGTCGTAGGGGTAGCCTTCGGTCACAAGGGCCAGCACCAGCCGCAGCGCCAGCCCGCAGCCCAGCAGCAACCAGAGAGTTTTGTTTTGTTTTTCGCGTTGTTTCGTCATATCGTAACAAATTCCTGGTACAAAAGCAGGGGCCAGCCCACGCATCCGCGCCCTGCGGCGCAGATGCGCAGGCCGCCCCTGCATCTGTTTTTGCTTACAGTTTTGCGATTTTCGGGCCCTGGGCAGTGTCGGTGACACTCCAGCCCATCTCGGTCAGCTGGGCACGGATGGCGTCCGCACGGCCCCAGTCCTTGGCCTTCTTGGCGGCGGCGCGCTCCTCGACCAGCGCCGTGACCTCGGCGGGGATGCTGTCGGTCTTTTTGCGGTTATACAGCAGGCCCAGCACGCCGGTCAGCTCGTCCATCGTCTTGGCGGCTTCTTCCAGCGTTGCCTTGTCGGAGACATCGGACAGCGTGTTGATGTCCTTGACCAGGTCGAAAATAGCGGCCAGGGCATCGGGGGTGTTCAGGTCGTCGTCCATGGCAGCCTTGAACTTTTTGCGTGCTTCTGCGCACTTTTCCACCAGCGCAGTGTCGGTGCCGTGGGCGTGCTCAATGGCGAAATCGAGGTTATCACGGCAGGTGTACATACGCTCAAGGCTGTTCTTGCAGCTCTCGATCAGCTCGACCGTGTAGTTCAGCGGCATACGATAGCCCGCCGTCAGCATAAAGTAGCGGATCGGTTCATAGCCGTACTTGTCGGCGATCTCGCGCACCGTGAAGAAGTTGTTCGCGCTCTTGGACATCTTCTCGTTGTTGATGTTCAGGAAACCGTTGTGCATCCAGTAGCGGCTGAAGGTGCAGCCGTTGGCGCACTCGCTCTGGGCGATCTCGTTCTCATGATGGGGAAAGATCAGATCCTGGCCGCCGGCGTGGAGGTCGATGGTCTTGCCCAAGTGCTTGCGGGCCATGGCGCTGCACTCGATGTGCCAGCCGGGACGGCCGTGCCCCCAGGGGCTTTCCCAGTAGGGCTCGCCGGGCTTGGCAGCCTTCCAGACCGCGAAATCGGCGGGATCCTCCTTCAGATCATCGTCCATCTGGCTGCGCAGGGCACGGTTGCCGCTCTCCAAATCATCGAGGTTGAGGTGGCTCAGCTTGCCATAGCCGGGGTCAGACTTGACGCGGAAATAGACGTCGCCGTTGCGGGCCACATAGGCGTGGCCGCTCTCGACCAGATCCTTGACGATACCGATGATCTCGCCGATATGCTCGGTCGCGCGGGGGCGCACGGTGGGGGTCTTGACGTTCAGACCGTCAGAGTCCTTGATGTACTCGGCCTCAAACTTGCGGGCAACCTCCTGCATCGAGGTCCCCTCCTCCTGGCCTTTCTTGATGAGTTTGTCATCAATGTCGGTGATGTTGGAGACGTAGTAGACCTTGTTGCCGCAGTATTCCAGGTAGCGGCGCAGGGTGTCGAACACGATCATCGGGCGCGCGTTGCCGATGTGGATATAATTATAAACCGTCGGGCCGCAGACATAGATGCGGTATTCGCCCTCCTTCTGGGGGGTGAACTCCTCTTTCTGGCGGGTCATGGTGTTGAAGATCTGCATAGCTTGCACGTTCCTTCCTCTATATAGGGATACCTTTATTATAGCCAACACGCGGCGCGGTTGCAAGGGGGATTCAGCCGTTATTTGCGAATTGGGCGGCCAGCTCGTCCCACACGGCGCTGAAATTGTAAGGGAACCGCGCGTCCTCCTCGGCCAGATAGCTGCGGTAGGTGTCCAGCTCGGCCACAGTCGGTGCCTTGATGCGGCGGTAGGCCGTGATGGTGTAGCCGTTGCCCATGTCAAACTCCGCTGCAATCTCAAACGGCGCGTACTTTTCCTGGTTTTCCAGGAAAGCGGCGTCCATCTTCTCGGTGTGGTTGTTGGGGTCAAACGGCGTGCAGGTCAGCACGACCTGCGCCGTGAACAGTTCCTTCGGAAAGGCGTCGTTGCCGGGGTTACAGACACCGTAGGGCAAGATTTCGCGGATCGTCTCATCCGGCAGCGCCGACACGCGGAACACATCGGGGCTGTACACAACGCCGTGACAAATCATGTAGGCGGAGTTCTCGCCGGTGCAGTTTTCCCGCAGCCAGGCGTTGACCTCAGCCACCTGGGCCAGGTCGGCGCGAGGACTGTCCACATAGAAATACAGTCCGCTGTTGACAGCGTTTGGCAGAATGACCGGCAAAAGCTGGCTGCACGCGCCGAAGTTGAGGGCACACAGCACGCCCAGCACCGCAGCTACGGCGCGGCGGGGCCACGCCCAGGGCAGGTTGGCGATGCGCAGCGCACAGAGGAAGCAGCCCAGCAGGTAGAACGGTGCGACGGCCAGGGATTGGTGGTCGTCCATATTCTGCACCCGGGTCACAAGCAGCACGGTCAGCACCGCGCCGACAGCGGAGAGCACTGCCAAGCTGCGGGCTTTGGATTTATACAATCCGTATAGTATGCCAACAAGCATAATTGCGAACACGAGCCAGCCCAGATAGACGCGCTGGTTGTTCAGCTCGGCCAAAAAGCCGCCGGTCTGGTAGGTGGCGTAACGGTCGCTGTAATCTGCGCGGACGATGCGCCAGAACATGGGCAGCAGCGGCACGCCGACGCAGACCAGCGATGCCGCAGCAAATTTCACAAAGCGCAGGGCCGCACTGCCCTGTTTGGCGCGGGCGGCCCGGGCCAGCACCCAGACACCGTAGAGCAAATAGAACGCCACAACGGTAAACATATAGCTGCGGCGGGTCAGCATCAGCAGCCCGGTGAAGGCCGCCAGGCTGACGAGCCGTGCGGGGGCCGGGCCGCTGAAATCATACCCGACGCCCAGCGCAAACAGCATGAAAGCGAACGCCACACCCAGCAGATCCGGCATACCACGGTAGAGCGCAATGTGCAAAAGCGGCAGCAGCAGCACAAACGCCATGGACAGCGCTGTGAAGAGCCGCGACGCTTTGGGCTGCATTTTTTGACGAAACACCGTCAGGAAAATCCACACACTGTAATAGACCAGCGTCGGGATCAGCAGCGCACAGAGCAGCGCGAAGGTGTTGGCCGTGCGGGGCGTGAACATGAAAAACGGCTCGGCCAGCAGGTTGATGACCAGCGGCGCGTAGTCGTTGAACCAGGTTTTATAAATGGTGGAACCTACGCCGGTGAACACGCCGTCGGCGAAGTTGGATTCCAGCCGCACCTGCAAATTGTAGTAGGTGGCGTTGTCCCACAGGTAGAGGCTTTGACGGCCCACCATGGCGTGCAGGTAGAACGCCGCGCTGGCCGCAATGCAGATACCGAGAATGACGGCATCTGCATTTGTCAGTTTTGCGCCGACGATCCTCGCCGCGCGGCGGTAGAGGCAGAACACGCCCAGCACCGCCGCGCAGGAGAGCAGCAGCAGCCAGATATCCACCGGATTGCGGCCGCTGCCCAGCATATCCACGGCTTGCAGCCCCGGGACAAAATGCGCCGCGGTGCTGCACACAAACTTGACTGCAAACACACACAACAAAACCAGGACGGCCCGCTCCAGGCGGGTCATCCTGCGATACAACGTATAAAGTTTCGTTCGGAGTTTTGCCATTATTTTGCCTGCATGAACAGCTTGCGGTTCTGCCACAGGTAAATGCCGCCCGAAAGCACGGTGGCCGCGCCGCACAGCCAGCAGAGCACGACGGTCACAAAGCTGACAACACCCACATCCGTCGGCCCGGCCAGCGCACCACCGAAGTAGTAGAAGATGATGGTCAGCATCTGCAGAACGGTCTTGACCTTGCCCCACATATTGGCGGCAATGACCGTGCCGGTCTCGGCGGCCAGCATACGCACGCCGGCAACCGCAAACTCACGGAACAGGATGACCGCCAGCACGATGGGCGAACAGACGCCATCCGTAACCATATAAATGAAAGCGGCAGTGGTCAGGCACTTGTCGGCCAGGGGGTCCATAAACTTGCCGAAATCGGTGACAAGGTTATTCTTGCGGGCCAGGTAGCCGTCCAGAAAATCCGTGAAGCTGGCCACGGCAAAGATAATGCCCGCTGTCAGCATGAATGCGGCGTTGAAATCCGCCGTGCCATAGTGGGACAGTGCCGCAAATACCATGAACACAGGCACCAGAACCACACGCATCATCGTCAATTTATTAGGCAGATTCATCGTTTAATCCTCCAGCTTTTCTTCCACATAACCGTACAGGTCGTAGGTGTCGGAATCGGTGATGGTCACATTGTAGAACGCGCCGGTGTCCAGCGGGGTGTCGGCAGGAGTCAGCACATTGCCGTCAATTTCAGGGCAGTCAGCCTTGGTGCGCAGCAGGTACATCCCGGTCTCCTCGTCGATGCCGTCGCAGATGCACTCGTAGGTGTTGCCGACCTTCTCGCCCTCGCGCTCGGCGCTGACTTCGGCCTGCAATTCCATGATGTGGTCGGCGCGGCGCTGCTTGGTTTCCTCGTCGAGCTGGTTGGGCATCTTCGCGGCCACGGTGTTTTCCTCGGCCGAGTAGGCAAAGCAGCCCAGGCGGTCAAATTTGACAGTCTTGACGAAGTCGCACAACTCGGCGTACTGCTCCTCGGTCTCGCCGGGGAAACCCGCGATCAGCGTGGTGCGCAGCGTGATACCGGGGATGGCAGCCCGCAGCCGGGCGATGGCATCCTCGATTTCCTTGCGGCCGCCACGGCGGTTCATCGCTTTCAGCACGGCGTCGTCGCAGTGCTGGATGGGCAGGTCAAGATAGGGCACGACCTTGGTGTTGCGGACGAGGGCCGCAATAAATTCATCGCTGATACGTTCAGGATAGGCGTACAGCACGCGAATCCAGCGGATGCCGTCGATTTCCTGCAAGCGGTCCAGCAACTCACAGATGGCACCGGGTTTGCCCCAGTCCTCACCATAAGCAGTGGGGTCCTGGGCAACCAGAATCAGCTCCCGCACGCCCTCGCCAGCCAGCCAGCGGGCCTCGGCCACACAGTCGTTGATCTCGCGGCTGCGCAGCGCACCGCGGATCAGCGGGATGGCGCAGTAGTAGCAGCCGTTGTTGCAGCCCTCGGCAATTTTTAAGTACGCATAGTGGCGCGGGGTCGAGATGACGCGGGCACCGCCCAGCGGCATATCGCTCTTGGGGCCATAGCTCTCGGTCTGGCCTGCGCCGTCGGCACACAGGCGGCGCACAATGGCGGGCAGCGCGGCGTTGGAGCCGATGCCGACGACCGCGTCCACTTCAGGGATCTCCTGGATGATCTGTTGCTTGTAGCGCTCGGCCAGGCAGCCGGTGACGATGACCTTGAGGGCCGGGTTCTGCTGCTTATACTGGCAGGCCATCAGGATATTCTCGATGGCCTCGGTCTTGGCAGACTCGATAAATCCGCAAGTGTTGATGATGATGATGTCCGCCTCGGCCGGGTCGCCCACGGTGGTGTGGCCGTCCTTGATGAGGGCATGGCAGAAAACGTCGGCGTCCACCTGGTTTTTCGGGCAGCCGAGAGAGATAATGGCAATTTTCATTGGGTAGTCCTTTTATAATCAGTATGATTTTTAAATATCCGGGAGATTGTAAGGGGCGATGCTCGCATCCGCCCCTGCAAATCAAGACGCAGCGAAATTACTCGTCGTCGGATAAGACCTCGCGTATGACCGCGTGGCTGAACCCGCGCCGGGCCAGAGCGGCGGCGACCTGGTCGCGCTTGCCCGCAGCCAGCTTGGCGGCGTACTGCCGCTCCACCAATGCCCGGGCAGTGGCGAGTTCCGGGTTTTCGCCGTCTTCGCCTTCGGCAAACAACTCCTCCACCACCTCGGCGGCGGTGTCGCGGTCGATACCTTTTGCCGACAAATCGTTTAAAATTTCACGGCGGGATTTTCGCTTGCGCAGCAGCTCCGCTGCACGGCGGCGGGCAAACCCGGCATCGTTCAACAAGCCCAGCTCCCCCGCCCGCGCCACGGCGTAGGCGGCGCTGTGGGCGTCGAACTTACGGCAGAGCTTTTGGTATAGCTCCCCCGCCGCATGGTCGCGCAGGGCCAGGTAATCCATGGCCTTGTCCAGTGCGCGGCGGGTTTCGCTTTTCTTGCGCAGTTCCTCAATTTGCCACTCTTCCAGGTCATCATCCTGATGCAGCCCGGCATCGGCAAAGGTGTTTTCATCCAGCGAGAATGCAAATTCGCCGTCAAAAAACAGCGCAAGTCTGCCTTTCTTTGTCTCTTTGATTTGCGTCAATCGCGGCATAGGTTATTCATCTACCATAATATCGAGGTCTACCTCGCTGCCGGTGGTTTTGGCAGCGGGGGCGGCGGGGGCTTCACCGGCGGCGACCGGCTTGACGATCTCGCTGGGATCCAGCGGCTTGACGGTGCCCTTCTTGCCGGCGGCCAGCAGACGGTCGGCGTTGGCGCGGACGATCTTTTCGATCTCGTCGGAGACTTCGGGGTGATCCTTCAGGAACTGCTTTGCGTTGTCGCGGCCCTGGCCCAGGCGCATTTCGCCGTAATTGAACCACGCACCGCTCTTCTGCACGACGCCAAGCTTGACGCCGAGGTCAAGGATTTCGCCGATCTTGGAGATACCTTCGCCGAACATGATGTCAAACTCGGCCTCACGGAACGGAGGTGCGACCTTATTTTTGACGATTTTCGCGCGGGTGCGGTTGCCGATGAATGCGCCGGTGGAGTCCTTCAGACCCTCGATACGGCGCACGTCGATACGCACGCTGGAATAGTATTTCAGTGCACGGCCGCCGGTGGTGACTTCGGGGTTGCCATAGACGATGCCGACTTTTTCGCGCAGCTGGTTGATGAAGATGCAGACGGTGTTCGTCTTTCCGATAACGCCGGTCAGCTTGCGCAGGGCCTGGCTCATCAGGCGGGCCTGCAGGCCGACATGGCTGTCGCCCATCTCGCCCTCAATTTCGGCGCGGGGCACCATGGCGGCAACGGAGTCGACAACGACTGCGTCAATCGCGCCAGAGCGCACAAGGGCCTCGCAAATTTCCATGGCCTGTTCACCGGTGTCCGGCTGGCTGACCAGCAGGCTGTCGATATCGACACCCAGGGCGGCGGCGTAGGTGGGGTCGAGGGCGTGCTCAACATCGATGAAAGCGACCTCACCGCCCATCTTCTGGGCCTCGGCCAGAATTTGCAGTGCCAGCGTGGTTTTACCGGAAGATTCGGGGCCGTAGACCTCAACGATACGGCCGCGGGGCACGCCGCCGATGCCCAGCGCCAGGTCGAGGCCCAGGCTGCCGGTGGGAATGGCGTCGACCTGCATCGTGACGTTGGCGCCCAGCTTCATGACGGCACCCTTACCGAACTGCTTTTCGATCTGCGCCAGCGCGGTTTCCAGCGCGGCCTTTTTATCGGCGGCAGGGCCTGCCGTCTTGGGGGTGGTATCTTTTTTAGCTGCCATGTTGCGTTTCTCCTTTTATATGCAAAGTAAGGTTATGATTTGCGTTTGCCTCTATTATATACGATTTACGAACAGATTACAACATTTTGTTGTGCGTTTTGTGTCCCATAGACCGGATTTTCAGGCGGTTTTTTCAATTTTTTTGCAGCAAAACAACCCGGTCGTTGCCGCCGTAGTCCTTGCGGCAGCTGCCGTTGGCCCAGCCGTGGGTCTCGCCCAGGGCCAACACATCGGCGGCCTGGGCATAGCCGATCTCCATGACCAGCCAGCCGCCCGGGCGCAGTGTGGCCTTGTAGCGGGTCGTCAGCAGGCGGTAAAAATCCAGGCCGTCCGCGCCGCCATCCAGCGCCATGGCGGGTTCGTGGGCCGTCTCGGGCATCAACGCCCCCATTTCCGGCCCGGTCAGGTAGGGTGGGTTAGAGATGATGAGATCAGCGCACTCTGCGGACAGCAACTTATAATAGGTAAAGACGTCGGCCTGCATAGTACGCACGCCGCTGCCCGCCGTGTTGGCGGTCAAATAGGGCCAGGCGTCGGGGCTTTTTTCCACGCAGGTCACGTCCGCGCCGGGGACATGGCGGGCAATGCCCAGCCCCAGGCAGCCCGTGCCCGCGCAGAGGTCGTAGACCCGCGGCGACGGCACGCCTTGCAGCAGCTCGATGGCCGTCTCGCAGACGACCTCGCTGTCAGCCCGGGGGCAGAGCACGCCGGGGCCGACTTTGAGCGAAAAGTCCATAAAATCCCACTCGCCTAAAATATATTGCAGCGGCTCCCGCGCAGCGCGGCGGTCGGCCAGCGCGGCCAGGCGGGCGGCCTCGGCTTCGGTAGGGCCGTCGTCCAGGCGCGGGTCACGGCGGGTCACAAAGCGGTAAAGTTCCGCCGCGTCAAACCGGGCGTCGGGCACACCGGCGGCGGACAGCCGAGCGCAGAGGGCCTGAAATGCAGCGTTCACCAGCGGGCTTCCTCCTGATTCTCGGGCAGAACCGGCGTGACGGCGGCGATAGCGACCTCGATCATCGAGTCATCCGGTTCAAAGGTCGTCAGTCGCTGCATCCACAGCCCGGGCTGGGAGACGATCTTGGACAGCAGGCTGTCCGATCGACCCGCCCATTTTAGAATTTCATACGAAATACCGACCAAAAGCGGGAACATACAGAGCTTGTACACAATGCGCAGGCCGGTGCTTGTCCACGGCAGCACAGCGTAGAGGAAGATACTGATAATGATGACGAGAATCATAAAGCTGGTGCCGCAGCGGGGGTGGAAGCGGCTCTGTTTGCGGATGTTTTCCACCGTCAGGGGCAGCCCGGCCTCGTAACAGGTGATGGTCTTATGCTCGGCACCGTGGTACTCAAAGACACGGTGCAGCTCCTTGAAGCGGGTGCAGAGGAACATATACCCAAGGAAGATGACCATTTTCAGTACGCCTTCCAGGATGACGCGCGGCCAACGACCCAGCGGCGCGGCCCGCATGACGAGGCCAGTCAAAAACGTGGGCAGGAAGGTGAACAGGAACAGCGCCAGCGCCACGCCGACGAAGGCCGCGCAGATCATCATGGCATTCTGCACGGCGGGGGTGGCGTGTTCCTCGAACCATTTGTCCAGCTTGGACTCGGCGGGTTCGGTCTCCCCCTCCATGGCGACGTCGGCAGCGTGCATCAGGTATTTGTAACCCTTATAGAGGTTTTCGGCCATGTTGCAGACGCCGCGCACCAGCGGGACTTTATTGTACCAGCGGGTCGTGACGGTGTCGTAGGTCAGGTCAATGCTGCCGTCCGGCTTGCGCACGGCGCAGCAGATTTTCTCCGGTCCGCGCATCATGATGCCTTCCATCAGGGCTTGCCCGCCGACGGAGGTGCGAAATTCTTTGGACATAAGTGCTCTCCTTTGTTTCTTTGCCTTCTCCCTTGGGACTGCGCCCGCAGGCGCGTGTCGGAGCGCAACCGCCGAAGGTGGCTCTTAGCGCGGAGGCTGAAGGTGGCCCCGCAGGGCCGGATGAGGGGCGGGTGTGCCGTCATTGCCCGGTAAAGGGTGCTGCGGCAAGGTCGCCCCTCATCAGTCCGCTTCGCGGACAGCTTCCCCCTCGGGGGAAGCCTTAAATCTTTTCATGCAGATGTTCCTGCCCGGGGTGGTAGATGGGCAGGGTGACGGTGACGGTCGTGCCCTGGCCCAGGGTCGAGTCGATATCGAATCGGCCGCCCAACGTCTGGACGATCTCATCAACGACGGCCAGGCCGATGCCCGAGCCGCGCACCGAGTTCTTTGCCTTAAAGAATTTCTGCTTGACCTTCTCGAGGTCATCTGCCGCGATGCCCCGGCCCTGGTCGCGGATGGACGCCGTGACCGTGACCGGGGTGCGGCTCAATTCCAGAAAAATCGTACCGCTCGGTTCGGAATATTTTATCGCATTATCGAAGAGATTCACAAACACCTGCCGCAGGCGTGCGGGGTCGGCCCAGACCGGGTAGGGTTCCTCCGGCTCGGAATAGACGAGCTGCATCCCCTCCTGGCGGATGCGTGCCTCGACAAAAAGCGCTGCGTCGGTGGCCTCGGCCACAAAATCCAGCACCTGACAGTTCATTTTGATGCCGTTTTGCAGGCGGGAGAAGTCGAGCAGCTCCTCCACCATCGTGTAGAGACGGTCGGTCTCGGTGCCGATGACCGACAGACCGCGGCGGTAATTTTCATTCGTTGGGTCGTCGATATTTTCAATCGTCTCGACCCAGCCTTTAATGGAAGTCAGTGGGGTGCGCAGCTCATGGCTGACCGAGGAGATAAACTCGTTTTTCAGCCGCTCGGTCTCGGCCAGATCCTCGGCCATTTGGTTGATGGTCTTGCACAGGCGGCCAATTTCATCGTTGTATCGTGTATCCGGAAGGCGGACTTTCATGTCACCTTTGGCAATTTTCGTTGCGGTGGCTTCCACCTCACCCAGGGGGCGCACGATGGAGCGCACAAAAAACAGGCCGCTCCAGACGGTAAAGGTCAGCACCAGCACGCCCAGGCCAATGCAGATGGCAATGGTGCGCCACCACCGCGCGTCCACCAGCGATAGGCTTGTCACCATCCGCATGGCGGCGATGCTGCCCGCCGCGTAGGGCACGAGCATCGTCACGGCCATGACGCGCTCGCCGTTGGGCGTTGTGAAGATGGCCGACCCCAGGCCGTTGGCCGAGGTAAGCGCCCGGCCATAGTCGGTGCCGTCGGTCAAGTCGCGGCTCATGGTGCCGCTGCTGGTCGCCAGAATGACGCCCTGGCCGTCCAGCAGCATGAACTCGAACTTGTCCTTCTCGTCGAACTGCTCAACCACGCGGCGCAAGGCCTGGCCGCGGCTTTCGGCAGTGGTCGCAGTGTTCCCCGCCGTGCCGGTGGCCTGCAAGCGGCCCACGACGGTGGAAAAACGGCTTTCCATCGCACGTTCCACCCCGCCGTAGAGGTCATTGTAGCTGTAATACAGGAACAGCCCCTCGGCAATCGCCAGCACCAGCACGGTGATGAGCAGGCTGCCGCGTATCCAGCGGCGGATGATACTGCTAGACTGCATGAGGGAGGCCTCCTTTCTGGGGGGATTTTTTGGGGGGCTGAAGTGTCAGGTCGTGATAAAGGCAAGGTGCGGCGGGGTGAGGGCACCCCGCCCTACGGTGCTAATGCAAAGGGGATGTGACGGCAAGGCAGCGGGGCGTCGAGGACGCCGCCCCCTACGACAAAGGCAAGGAGGATATGCGGCGGCCAGAGGACTGGCCGCCCTACGAAAGCAGCCGTCAAACCCTTATTACGCGTTCCACCGGTACCCGTACCCCCACACGGTCATGATATGCTGGGGGCTGCTGGGCTCGTCCTCAATTTTCATGCGCAGGCGGCGGATGTTCACATCGACAATTTTTACGTCGCCAAAATAGTTCTTGCCCCAGACACCCTCCAGGATTTTTTCACGTACCAACGCCGTAGCCGGGTTGCGGAAGAACAGCTCCATGATCTGGAACTCCACTTGGGTCAGGTCGATGGGCGTGCCGGACTTGTACAGAATGCGGCTCTTTTCGTCCAGCACGAACGGCCCGCTGACCAGCTGCTCCGGCTCCTCGGCAGGTTTGGGCACACTGCCGCTGCTGCCGCGGTGGATGCGCCGGGTCAGCGCCTCCAGGCGGGCAATCAGCTCCGACACGGAAAATGGCTTGGTTATGTAATCGTCCGCGCCGATGGACAGGCCGCGGATCTTGTCGCTCTCCTGCCCTTTGGCCGACACAATGATGATGCCGATATCGCTGTCGTCGCGGCGGATGGTTTCGCACAGGCTCAGGCCGTCCATGCCCGGCAGCATAATGTCCAGCAGCGCCGCATCGCAGCGCTCGCCGCCGTGCATCAGCTCCAGCGCCCGCTCGGCGCTGGGGGCTTCCACCACTTCCCAGCCCGCCATTTTCAGGTTCAGGGCTACCATTTCGCGGATGCTGGCTTCGTCCTCGACCAGTAAAACTCGTTTCATACAACAGGTTCCCTTCCTTATTTTAATTGGAACCCAACAGCACGGTGTTCTGGCTGATGGTATCCAAACTCAATCCGTAATAGGGTGTGACCACCCGCGCCTGCAGCTGCTGGCTGCCGATGTTGGCAATGCGCAGGTAGTTCCCCACGCCGGTGGCCGCGTTGTCGGCCGGGTCCACGACCCGCATTTCGCAGTAGACCGTTGTGCCCTCGGCGTTGCAGAGCAGCCAGCCCGTGCCGCTCTGGTTCGAGCGTATCAGCACACTGCCGTGCATTGACTCCGGCAGCTGCATGAAAAAGTTGTACTCGCTGTCGTACACGCCAAACCGGCTGTTGCCGCCGGCCGCCGAGGTGTAATCCTTCCAGAGCGCAAAACTCAGGCGCTTGTCCATCGGCGTTTGCAACGTACCGCCGTCGTCGATCTCCACCGGGATATCCACGGTGCCGTTGTTATCAATGTCGCAGCTCAACAATTCGCTGTGGTAGCGCAGGGTGCTGCGCTGGATGTCGCTCAAACCGCTGGGGCGGTAGGGCTGCAAAAAGCCGGTCTCGGCGTCGTACAAAATAATGTCCGACACCAGGCCGCTGGCCCCGGTCCAGGCGTCCATGACCAGGTACATACCGTCGTCGCTGCCGGTGCCCGCGTGCAGGGCTGCGCAGCTGCTGTACACGCCCTCGCCCAGGTTCAGCGTTTGGGTCGAGCGGAACTCGCCATCGTTGGCGGTCAGTAATTGCAGCGTCACGCCGCCCAGTTCGCTGTCCGGCGGCAGGGCCAGCACAAGGTCCTGCGTGTCGCCCTTGCCGGTGAAGTCGGCGACGATCATGTCGGTATAGCTCTTGCTTATGACCGTAGACAGCGTAGCACCGTCATATTGGTAGACCACCAAATATTGATCCCCCTGGGGCGAGATGTACCCGGCCAACAGCTGCTGGCTGGTGGTATCGCGCAGGTGCGCGGCAGAAAAGCTCTGCACCTCGCTGGTCAGGCCCTCGATGGCGTGGCTGACGCGCCAGCCGCTGTCGCCGCTGGGCTCCAGCACAGCCAGCCAGACGTTGGAGCTGGTCGTGTCGGTGGTGTAGAGGATGGCTGCCTCGTCGGTGCCGTCGCCGTCCCAGTCGCCGAAGGCGAAGGGCGAGAGGAAGTCACCGTTGGCGGGGTATTTCAGGGTGGCGCTGCCGCCCAGATAGCTGTTCAGCGCCTTTTGCAGGGCCGCGCTCTCACCGGAAAGCTGCGGCGCGCGCAGCAGGGTCTCCACGTTCCCCTCCGCGCTGCACCCCGCCAGTAAAAGCGGCACAAGGAGCAGCGCGGTGATTTTTTTCATCATGGCGGTCTGCTCCTTTCTCACATAAATATACGAATATAGTATACCACATTTACGGCAGCGCCGCAATGCCTAACAGCATCAGCAGGGTGCCTGCCGCCGCACCAAAAATGCCCGCAGCCCGATGTTTGGCTGCCATGGCCTGGGGCAGCAGCTGGGCCAGGGCCACCCATACCATAATGCCCGCCGCCAGCACGACCGTCCCCGTCAAAAAGCCGGGTGTAAAAAACCGGCGCAGGAACAGCCAGGCCAGCACCGCTCCCAAGGGTTCCGCCAGCCCGGAGACGAGCGCCGCCAGCACACCGGCTGCGCGGCTGCGGGTCGCGTAGGCAAAGGGCACCGCCACGGCAAGGCCCTCCGGGATGTTGTGCAGTGCAATGGCCGCCGCAGTGCGCAGGCCCAGCGCCGGGTCTGCCGTCCCGGCGAAGAATGTGAGTATGCCCTCGGGGAAGTTGTGCAGCAGCAGTGCCGCGCCGGTGATGAGGGCCGTGCGCATGGCCGCCGCGCGGGCCGGGTCGCGGCCCTGACCAAAGCGGTCGGCCAGCTCGGATTCCTCGGGCAAAAGCCGTCCCAGCAGCGCAGCGGTCAGCATTCCCAGTGCCAGCAGCGACACCGCCGCCCCGCCGCTGCCCAGCGGCGGCAGGTAAGCGGCGTAAAAATCCAGCGCTTCGGGCAAAAGATCGGTCAGCGACGCCGTGAGCATGACCCCGCCCGCAAAGCCTGCGCTGGCCGCCAGCAGTCGTTCCGTCGGCGTGCAGAGCACCGCCAGCGCCCCGCCCAATCCCGTGGACAGCCCGGCAATCGTGGTAAGTACAATCGGTGAAGTTTGCATAGGTACGCCCCCAATCTTTAGATTTATAAATGTATACGGAGCGCAGGGCAGCATATGACAAGGGCACAGGGGTGTTCTTTTGCGGGAGAGTATGATATACTTGATTTAGCATATCAAATCGGAAGTTTTGGAGAGAAAATTAATGGAAGAAAAAACATATCAGACTCCTTGCGGAACAATCCACTATTGGACAAACGTTTCACACCCGGATGAAATTACCCTTGTTTTTCTGCCCGGATTGACTGCCGATCATAGATTGTTTGATAAGCAGATTCAACATTTCAAGGAGAAGTATAATGTTGTGGTATGGGATGCACCGGCACACGCCGCTTCATGGCCGTTTCGGTTTGATTTCGATCTGTTCGATAAGGCAAAATGGCTGAACAATATTTTAAATCAAGATAAAATTGCCAAACCGGTCATTGTTGGGCAGTCTATGGGCGGATATGTTGGGCAGGCTTATGCACAGCTCTATCCAAACCGATTAACAGGTTTTGTCTCCATTGACTCTGCACCGTTGCAACGAAACTATGTGACTGCGGTTGAACTCTGGCTTCTGAAGCGAATGGAACCAGTATATGCTCATTATCCGTGGAAATTGCTTTTGAAATCGGGGACGGAAGGAGTTGCCACGTCTGATTATGGCAGAAATCTAATGCGTGAAATGATGCTGGTCTATGATGGTGACCAAAAGCGTTATGCGCAAATTGCTGGGCATGGTTTTCGTATTTTGGCAGAGGCAATGGAAAAGAATCTGCCATATGAACTGAAGTGCCCATCTCTGTTAATATGTGGAACTCAAGACCATGCTGGTTCATGTATAAGGTATAACAAAGCATGGCACCAAAAGAGCAAAATTCCTTTGAAGTGGATTGAAGGAGCTGGACATAATTCTAATACAGATAAACCGGAATTGATAAACAGTTTAATAGAAGAATTTGCCGCAGGTATTTAATAACAGACAACTCCCAGATTATGTAATCGCAAAATCGGAAGTTATAAAGGAGAAACACTATGGGATTATTTGGTAAAAGCAAAAAA
>OJPZ01000081.1_pt1 | contig 64690 bp, 60 predicted proteins | sample 1598611 | NCBI WGS metagenome assembly OJPZ01 (sample SAMN03922494, study PRJEB24848) | human gut metagenome | isolation source: stool sample | host: Homo sapiens | place: Germany | collected 2011-11
GAGGCGCAGGGGAAGTATTATGCGGCTCAGCAGCGTTACGCGCAGTATGTGGACCAGAATCAGGCCCTCTCGCGCCGGAGCTTCCGCACGGAGGAGGAGCGTTTGCAGAACGAGATGTCGTTGGCTTACAGCCTTTACAACCAGACGGCGCAGCAGTTGCAGCTGGCCCGGGCTAAAGTCCAGGAATCGACTCCGGTCTACGCCGTGGTGCAGCCCGCGACCGTGCCTTTGAAACCTTCGAAACCCTCGAAAGTCTTGGTACTCGTCGGCTGCGTATTCCTCGCAGGGGCCGCTGCCGCTGTGTGGTTACTTTTCGGACGGGAGTTCATCGGGGCGTTCGGGAAAGCGGTGAAAACCGGAGAATAAGGCAAGAAACAGTCAAGTGACGATACCGGATATGTCGGAAACGATAAGGAAAAAGGCGATACGGGGTGTGGCATGGAGTGCCGTGGAGAAATTCTCACGGCAGGGGCTGATGACCCTCTTTACCATTTTGATCGCAAGACAACTTTCCCCGTCCGATTACGGGCTGGTGGCCATGCTCTCGATTTTCCTGTTCATCGCGCAGGTATTCGTGGATTCGGGTTTCGTGGAGGCCCTCATCCAGAAACAGGACCGCACGGAAACTGATTTCTCGACAACGTTCTGGTTCAACATAGGGGTGGCCCTGCTGGTTTATGTCACGCTCTTGCTGTTCTCCCCGTTGATAGCCGGATTTTACGGTGCCCCCCTGTTGGGAAAATTGTTGCCGTGGATGGCTCTGGTCTTTGTCATCAATGCGTTCCGCACGGTGCAGCAGGCGAAACTGAACATCGCGATGGATTTCCGCAGGCAGGCATGGATTTCGATGATCGCCATATCGGTGAGCGGGGGCGCGGGGCTGTGGATGGCATACGGCGGGTTCGGAGTATGGACTCTCGTCTGGCAGCCGCTCCTGCAGAATTTCTTGAACGTGTTACTCCTCTGGATTTCGGCGGGCTGGATGCCATCGCTCATTTTCTCCAAAAACTCTTTTAGAGAACTGTTCGGGTTCGGGTCGAAGCTGTTGGCAAGCCGGACGCTGCATGCCCTCTATTCGCACGGAAGTTTTCTGCTGGTCGGCAAGTTCTTCTCCTCGGCGGCAACGGGATTGTACAGTCAGTCAGCCCAGATGGCGAGTTTTATACCGACTGCGATAAATGATGTGGTCGCCCGCATAGCCTATCCGGTAGAGTGTGAGTTGCAGGATAACGATGAAGAACTTCGACGGAAGTTTTTCCAGATGCTGCGCATGACCTGTTTCATACTGTTTCCGCTAATGATGGGAATTGCAGCCTTGGTGGAGCCTGGTGTGCGGCTGCTGCTGACGGAAAAGTGGATAGATACGGTTCCTCTGATACGGATCCTGTGTTTCGCGTATGTCTGGTTGCCGGCAGCTAACATGAGCTGGCAGTTGTTGAACGCCAAGCATAGAAGCGACTATTGCCTGAAAGCCGAGATCATCAAGAAAACGATAGGCATCACTATACTGGGCATCTCCGTGCTCGGAGGCATCAAAGCGGTATGTACGGGCATGCTGGTCTATTTCATCGTGGATATCGGCGTGATCACATGGTTCACGGCACGTGTCCTGCCCGGAGTGACCTTCGCATCTGAAATGAAGGCCATGCTGCCGATACTGGTGCGTGCAGCGGCTATGGGGACGGGTGTTTACCTGCTGGACAATATGATAAGCTCTGACGTGGTATCGGTCGCAGCGGGAATTGTCGCAGGAATCGTGCTTTACATGACGGTAACGCTGCTTACCCGATCTAGGGAAATGTATTATTTGCTGGAAATAATGAAGAAAAAGCAATGATATACCTGATTGTTTTCATTTATCTGTTGTATCTGTCCATTCATTATGATATACTGGAAAATAACAGCTATAAATGGACGCATTACAAGATAGTTGTAACTCTGTTGATTTTAGTGGCCGGACTTCGCTGGAGGATAGGCTCAGATACAGTTGGATATGCGTCTGAGTTTTATTTGAGTCATGACCTGTTTCATTTGGAATGGGGTGATTTTGAATCACCGATGAGAATGCCGCTTTGGGTTTTGTTGAACGCGACTTGCAAGAGTATCTGGAACGATTTTCTGCTGGTACAATTTGTTGTGGCAGCTTTCGGCATTGGGATGATCGGTCATTTTATCAGAAAGGCATGCCCCTCTTTATGTTTTTTCGTATTGCTGTGCTATTTGGCAGGAGGTTTATATAACCATATTCATTTCGAACTAATGAGAGGATCCCTATCCTTGGGCTTTTTTTTGTTGGGAATATTAGCCGTCAATGACAGGAAAACCAAAAAGTTCCTGCTGTATTTCTTGGTTGCAGTCCTGTTTCACGTGTTCACGGTTTTAGCGGTTTTCCTGTTTGTTATCGGTTACTACCTGATTCCACGCAAGCCTGCTATTTACTGGCTCCTTTGTGTAGCGATGATTGTCTCGGTACTTGTCGGGATAGATTTTATAGCTCCCATGGCAGAGGGTGCGGCTTTGTTTCTCCCCAACGAAGATATGGCTTCACAGATAACAATGTATAGTACAAGTGAGTGGTTTGGAAACGGAGACTTGAGTATAACCAACTATGTGTGGATGGTTGCACAGTTGGGCGTTTATGTTTTCATGTTTCATAAAACGCAGGTGATATATCCCCAGTATGTCCGCTTGAAGCAAGATGTGTTTCAAACGTGTGTATGCATATCCCTCCTATTGGCATGTTCAAGGTACAGCTTTATGATCCTGTATAGAATGATTGATTATTTCTATTTCTTCACGCTCTTCCTATCCGTCATGTTCGCCAAAGGGATATTAATCGACCGTATTGTACGCAGACAGAAAGTCCTTGTTTTCTGTGTATTACTTCTATTTCCTCTGTTTTTTGGAGCTAAATCTTGGTTAGCTATAGACGATTTAGGATGCTATGTATATACACGTTATTATCCATACAGTTCCGTTTTTGACAAATCCCTTGATCCTGAAAGGGAAAAACATCACCTGTTAAGGGGTGAAGGATGGTCGAGATACAACGACTATTAAGTACCGCAAATCCATGACTTTTCAAATTTCAAGCATAAAGTATCAGATATGAATATTGCAATCATTCTTGCCGGAGGATCCGGACTCCGTATGGGCAGTGAAATTCCTAAACAATATATCGAGATAGATGGGCAATCCATAATCGGGTATTGTTTAGCAAAGTTTCTCATCCATCCGCGTATCGATGCCGTGATTATCGGTGTTGCCGAGGAGTGGCGGCCGTATGTCGAAAATTGCGTTCGAGATTTGCGCAACTTGAAGCCCGTATATTATGCTTCCGCTGGAGCAACGCGTCAGGAAACCATTTATAAGGCATTGCAGGTCGTCACGGCACGCTTTTCGGACGAGGATATCGTCATTATTCACGATGCCGTACGGCCGAATGTCAGTACGCACCTTATCGGGGTATGTCTCGACACCTGCGGGGAATATGACGGGGCCATGCCTGTTCTTCCCGTAAAAGATACAATGTATCAAAGCGTGGACGGCTTGACCATTTCGTCGCTGCTACCGCGTGAGACGCTCTATGCGGGTCAGTCCCCCGAGGCCTTCCGGCTGGGGAAATATCGGAAGGCACACGAGGCATTGCCGTATGAAGTGATGCTACAAGTCCGAGGAAGTTCGGAAATCGCCTACCGGCAGGGATTGTCGATAAAACTCGTGGCGGGCGAGGAATCGAATTACAAAATCACCGTGCCGGAAGACCTCGAACGGTTCAGATTGTCGATAAAAGCATGAAAGCTCATGTATTGTATGCCGTAGGCGATTTGCGTTGGACGGAGGTTGCTGAGCCGACCCTCCGATCGGGCGAAGTATTGGTTCATGTTCGCGCGGCAGGGATTTGCGGCTCCGATGTGGCGCGGGTGTTCAAAACGGGAACCTACCATTTCCCGACCATTATCGGACACGAATTTTCCGGTGAAGTGTACAAGGTGTACGAGCCAGCGACACAATCGCATCTGCTCGGCAAACGGGTGGGCGTCTTTCCGCTGAAACCCTGCTTCCGGTGCGAAAACTGCCGGCAGGGGGTATATGAATGTTGTACCGATTACGACTATTTGGGTTCGCGGTGCGACGGGGGATTCGCCGAATATGTCGCCGTTCCCGAATGGAACCTGCTCGAACTGCCCGAAACAATTGATTTTCCTACAGCCGCGATGCTCGAACCGGCCTCGGTGGCTATGCACGCCCTCCGTCAGTCGGGATTTCGCACGGGCGATACGGTCGCCGTCGTGGGACCCGGAACCATCGGAATGATTCTCTGCCGCCTGGCGCAGTTGGAAGGCGCAAAGGAAACAATATTGATAGGTCGCAGCCCGTGCAAACTCGATTTTGCACGTACCAGATATGGTATCGAGTATGTAATTAATTCTACGACGGAAAATGTGCAGCAGCGGATTTCGGATATTACGGAAGGTCGCGGCGTCGATGTAATTTTTGAAGGCACTGGAGCTTCGACGTCGATGGAGATATGTCTGAATCTGGTCAAATATTCCGGCAATATCGTAGCCTTGGGCAACCCACAGGGCGATATAGCGCTTGAAAAGGGAACCTACTGGAAACTGCTGCGCCGCCAGCTGCATTTGCACGGCACATGGAATTCGCGATTCGGTACGCCGGAAAGCGACTGGACGAGAATTGTGGCGCTGCTGAAACAAGGGGCATTATCGTTATCGCCATTGATAACGCACAAACTTTCGTTCGATAGTCTGCTGGAAGGATTTGACATCATGCGCGACGCTACTGTTTATTCAAATAAGGTAATGCTTGTGAACGAATGAATCGACAAGGCAAACTCTCGGCATCGCTGATGTGTGCCGACCTGCTCAATTTGGAGCACGACGTCAAGACGCTGGAAGCGTGCGGTGCAGATTATCTGCATATCGACATCATGGACAGCTGTTTCGTGCCGAATCTGACGTTCGGACCCGATACTGTGAATGCCATAAGCCGCACGACGACGCTTCCGCTGGACATTCATCTGCTGATGGAGAATCCGCGAATTATCCTCCGGTCGCTGCAATTCCGGAAGAACGACATCGTAACCGTCCATGCCGAATGCAAGGAAAATATTCTGGAAAATGCGACATTTATCAAACAACGAGGCGCCTGCGTGGGTATCGCGCTGAATCCCCACACGCAGATACAGGCGCTGCATAAATACCTGCCGTATGCCGATGTGGTTGTGCTGATGCTGATAGTACCCGGATTTGCCGGCAGCTCGATGATACACGGCATTATGGAAAAGGTCGGGGAGACGCGACGTTATTTAGATGCGCAGGGATTCGACAATATAGAAATAGAGGTCGATGGTTCGGTGAGTTGCGAGAGGGCGAAATATATGCGTTCGCTGGGCGCCTCACTCTTTGTCGGCGGCACCGCCGGCATTTTCAAAAAAGAGAAACCGTTGTCGGTAACGGTGCCGAGATTTATCGCTCAAATCAGACAGAGCCCCGAGAATTATCATAAATCAAAATAACCCTTTATGAAAGTTGTCAAGTTCATCACAAAATTCACCGGATACTTGGTTTACAAGGTGTTTCCTATGCCGTCGGCATCATCCCGGGATTCGAGGACATGGCTCTTCGCTTCCCATGTGGGGTGGAACCACAGCAGCAATGCCAAAAGCCTGTTTCTGCAGTTGCAGGAGGCAATATCGCATAAGGATTCCGATATTACGGCCATATGGATAGCACAGGATCGTCGGGAGGCGTGTAAGGTCAGAACCGCCGGGTTCAGAAGTTATGCAAGGTATAGTCTGAAAGGTCTGTACCACTGTCTGACCGCCGGGGTGTATATATATACGGAGCATACATCGGACATAAACCGTTTGACCTCGAGGACTGCGTTTTGTGTCGATTTGTGGCATGGGGTAGGTATTAAAAAACTGTATGCGTTGGATCCCAATTATTTCCATAAATATTATGGGTTTAAAAAGGAGCCTTCCGAACACTCCTTTTTGGACAGGATGAAAGTCCCGCTACATATATACCGGAAACCCGACATCATACTGTGTCCCTCGCATTTCCAATGCAAAACCTTATTCGCTCCCATGTTTCAAATCCCGGAAGAGCAAATGATTTTGACAGGCTATCCGCGAAACGGCATGTTGCTGTGGCCGAACGCCGCAATCAGGGCGTATGCGGAAAGGTATGCCTCTCAAGATGACCTGACTTTCCTTGACGAACTTGCGACCCGACACTTCGATAAGGTTTATATCTATATGCCCACATGGAGGATTGGATGCAAGGAGCCTGTATTTTCCATGGCGGGAATAGATTTCAGAGTGTTGGAGGATGCTTTGGCAAAAAACAACAGTCTGTTTATCCTAAAACCACACAACTTCGATGAATGGCAATTCGAAAACACGTCGCATATCGTTCGGCTTCCGGATGTATGCGAGATATATACTGTATTGCCATACACCGATTGTCTGATTACGGATTATTCTTCCATATACAGCGATTATCTACTGATGAACAAGGAGATAATCCTTTTCCCATTCGACAGGAAGGTGTATGCGTCGGATTCCAACGAAACGCTTGATTACGACACTTATTATCCGGGGAAGAAAGTGTATACGTTCGAGGCATTGGTCAACTTGATACGGGAGAATGAAGATTGTCATTTGTCGCCCGAGGAACACAAGTGGACCATGCGCATTTATCAAGAGTGTCATGGCAACGGAGTAGACCTGATTCAGGAAATCCGGCGGAGACATGAAGGATTTTTGAATGCGCGCTGCAAGGGAAAAATATGGAGGTGATGGAAAAGAAAAAGTTTTGTATCGTTGTTCCAACTTCTTTCATGATGAGGTATTTTGAGGGACAACTGCATTTTTTGAGCGAGCGGTTCGAGGTTACGGCGATCTCTTCAGAGAGGGATTGGCTGAAAGGTTTCGGCAAAAGCGAGGGTATCGGCACTTGTTGCATCCCTATCGAGCGCTACCCTTCCGTTTGGAAAGATTTTCGCTCATTATGGCGGTTGTACCGTTATTTCCGCAGACATCGGCCCGATATTGTCCACACGAACACGGCCAAGGCCCTTTTGCCCTTGCTGGCAGCATGGCTCGTCGGTGTCCCGGTCCGTATCTATATGGCACACGGGTCGTTGCATCAAGGTTACAGCGGATGGCGATGTATTTTGGTCAAGGCCCTTGAGAAGGCGATATGCCGTTGTTCCACTGAGATCCTGTGTGTCAGCTTCGGCGTAAAAGAGTTGTTGCTCGAAGAGCGCATCTGCCGGAAAAAAGACAGCGTGAAAGTCGTCCGTTACGGAACTTGCAGCGGCATCGATGTGGAACGGTTTGACAGGTCAATGTTCGATCGGGAGCATTTGAGGGACGGATTGGGTATTCCCCGGGGGGATTTCGTTTTTTGCTTTGTCGGGCGTATTAACAAGGAAAAGGGTGTCAATGAGCTGGTCCAAGCTTTTAAGAATCTTTCCGAGCGGCATAAGGATGTGCATCTGCTGCTCGTTGGTCCAGAGGAACGGCATCGTAGCATTGACAGAAAAACGGCGGAGGTGATCGCAGGTCATCCGTCGATCCATGCAGTGGGTTACCGGGAAGATATAAGACCCTTCCTGGCCATGTCGGATACTCTACTACTTCCTTCCTACAGGGAGGGTCTGGGACAGACCCTCCTGGAAGCGGGTGCGATGGGGCTCCCTTGTATCGCCTCGGATATCGTGGGATGTAAGGAAGCCGTGGAGGACGGGGTAACCGGTTCGCTCATCCCGCCCCGTAACGAACGGGCCCTTTACGTAAAGATGGAATGGTTTTATGAACACCGGAACGAGTTGAAAAGAATGGGAGAATGCGGCAGGCAACGGGTCACTGCCCGTTACGGGCGGTATGATGTCTGGAATGCCTACCGCGAGGAGTATTCTTTTTTGGTAGATAGAACGATGGACTGAGGAGGACAGTTATGGCAGACAGGGATAACAATGGTTTGCGGACGTTTCCGGAGATAAGGAATTGTCGGGAAGATGAAATAGAGGAGTTGGTGGATTATGCTGCTTCCATATATCCTTATCGGTGCAAGACGGATTCGGACAGGACCAGGTTTAGGGATCTTGCGCGTTTTTGGTTCTGTCGCACTTCGGACACTTACCGATATATGATGCTCATAAAGGAGAGTGGTAGAATCGTAGGGCAGACCTATCTGATACCGACGGATTATTACTGGATGGGGATGCGACACGAAGCCTCCTGGAGTTTCGATCTATTCGTCGATCCGGATAAGCGGAAGTCCGCTTACGGAGCAGAACTGATGATGGCCACCCGTTCCCTGCCGGGAGATTCATTCTCCGCCGGAGCGAACGATGATGCGGTGCCTATGTTGCGGCTGTTGGGGTATACGCATATCGGGAATATTCGTAAATACGTGGGATGCGGTGCTTTTTCCGGACTTTTCCGGATTTTCTGCACGGGGAGGATTTCTGTCCATAGTTTTCCCCCGTCGGTGGAGGCTAGGGGTGTCATTTTTGACAGGGCCGGCGATGCCTCCGCGATAGCCGCACAGGAGCCGTTCAATGTAGGATTGTTGGAATGGGCGCGGGACGATGATTTTGTAAGCTGGTATTACGGTCCGCATAATGTGAATGAATATGCGATATACCAGAAACGCGGGGTGGACGATTACTTTGTCGTGCGACCTATTCGCTATACCCATGTCACGATGTTGGCGTTGGTTGATTTTCGCTGCCCGCTGGAGAGGGGAGATGATGCATTCCGGACTATCGTGGAGGCTGTGAGGGAGATAACGTATCGGTTGCATATTCCATTTATCGTGTCGAGTTCCACGCTTGCCGTCACGGACCGTGTCCTTGAGTCTTTCGGATTCCACAGTGTGGGACGTCCCCGTCCGGTCATGTCAACGAGAAAATGGAAAGGGATGGAAGAGAAAATCGCTGTACGCAACTTTCTTCAGGTGAATTTTGTCGACTCGGACGGTGAAGCCGGATGGGAATAGGTGATGAATGAAGAGTTATCCTATTATAAATTAATCCATTTAATGAACTGTTTTATGAAAGAGAGACATGGTTTATTCCTGATAGTATTGGATTTCGAGATGTTGTGGGGAGTTGAACCTGCGAAAGCTACACCGCAATGGCGGGAAAGGGTCGCGAACGTTCATCGTGTCATTCCCCGTCTGCTGGAACTGTTCGGGCGTTATGACATATCGGCGACATTCGCTGCGGTGGGGATGCTGCTGCATGACAGTATGGTTGCCGTCAGGGTTGGTTATCCGGACTTGCTTCCCTCTTATGCAGACAAGGCTCTTTCCCCCTATTCCTCGTTGCCGGTGGCGGAGGAGGACAGCATCTATTATTGCGGCGGGCATCTGCTGGAGATGATCAGAAAGAGCGGAAAGCATGAGATTGCCTCCCATACATACAGTCACTACTACTGCCTGGCACAAGGGCAGACCCCGGAGCAGTTCAGGGCGGACTTGCAGAAAAATATATCGCTCGCCCTTGACAAGGGTATAAAGATCACGTCATTGGTGTTTCCGAGGAACGAGTTTAACATCGACTATCTGAATATATGCCGGGAATTGGGCATTAGTGTGGTCCGCTCGAATCCCGGACAATGGATGTGGAAGGACGGAGGGCAGATAGGGCGTTGGTTGCCTCGTCAGATAAGGCGTGCATTGCGTTTGCTGGACTGCTATACCGGACCCGTTCGATGTTTTCAGCCGGGAGGCCTGTTGACCGAACCGGTTGTTCAACTGCCGGGCAGCCGTTTCTGTCGTCCTGTCGGCAAATCCGGGAGATGGATGGATTCTCTGCGGCTGAGACGCATAGAACAAGAAATGACTTATGCCGCAAAAAATAACCAGGGGTATTGTTTGTGGTGGCATCCCCACAATATGGGAAGGGACATGGATAAAAACTTTTCTTTGATAGAGAAGATCTTGTCTCATTATGAGAGTTTGCGGAAGGATTACGGTTTCCAGTCAGTTCCCATGAATTATTTCGCAAATATCGGAGGCCAGTCTTGATATCTCCCGGAAATTTTTACAGGATCTTTCCCAATCCTGTTTGTACGGCTTTCCCGGTGGAGGGGAATGACACGATCTGTCTTTTCAGAAAATCGAAATTTTATCAATCTTAAAAAAATAAAGCAATGGATTTAAAAGATTTTATCAAGAATTTTGCGGGTCAGTTCGAAGATGCTGATCCGTCAACTTTTACCTCGGAGACAAGGTTCCGGGATCTGGACGAGTGGTCGTCATTGACCGCCTTATCAGTTATTGCAATGGTTGATGAGGAGTATGAAGTACAACTCAGAGGCGACGATATGCGCCAGGCCCAAACCATCGAGGATTTGTATAACATCGTAAAGTCTCGCGCCGATGTATAATCCGTTTTCACTGGAAGGCAAGATAATCCTCGTAACGGGGGCATCGTCTGGCATCGGACGCGCTACGGCAATCGAGTGCTCCAAAATGGGCGCGACCGTAGTCATCACGGGACGGAATAATCCGCAACTTATTGAAACACAGAATGGTATGAGATTACACATGGGGGGGGAGTACGATCATCCGCTGTAACCTCACCGACGAGACGGAGTTGAATCAATTAGTCGAATCGACTCCCGTCCTGCACGGTGCGGTCTTGAATGCAGGCATCAGTAGACTGTCCCCTGTCAAATCCATCCGGCGTGAAGTGTTGAAACAGGTACTGGAAACCAATACGGTTTCGGCAATCATGTTGCTTCAGAAACTTTTGAAGTCGAGGAAACTGGCTGACGGATCATCGGTAGTTTTCACCAGTTCGATGGCAGCCCTCGGAGAGACAGCCGTGGGCACCTCAATCTATTCGGCAAGCAAGGGAGCGCTCACTGCATTTGTGCGAGTTGCCGCCTTGGAAGTTGCGGACCGAGGGATTCGGGTCAACGCAATTTGCCCCGGAGAGGTCCGCACCGAAATGATTGCTGACAATGACTTGATGAGCGGTGAGGCTGACGCCGGTATCCGGCGATACCCGTTGAAGCGCTACGGCGAACCGCAGGATATAGCCTTGGCGATGGTCTATTTTCTTTCAGACGCTTCAAGTTGGGTTACAGGGACGAATTTTGTCATTGACGGAGGTATGTCCATCGCATAGCAGGAGGGGAGTACATACATGAACAGTATATGTACAATCCATATTCACTTGAAAACAAAACAATCTTAATTACAGGTGCGTCGTCGGGCATCGGACGAGCTACCGCTATTGAATGCTCTAAAATGGGAGCAACGGTAATCATTACGGGTCGCAATGTCGAACGGCTGCAAGAGACTTTCGATGCCCTCGAAGGCGAAGGTCACCGGCAGATCGTTGCCGACCTGACCGATGACGTCCAGATGGATACACTGGTCGGGCAGCTGCCGCCATTGCAGGGGCTGGTGAACAATGCCGGCATCACGGAGACCGTCCCTACGCAGTTCATCAATCGGGAGAAACTGAACAAAGTTTTCGAAACCAACACGGTAGCGCCGATGCTTCTGACGCAGAAAATCCTGAAAAAGAAAAAACTCGGGCGAGGCGGAAGCATCGTTTTCACCTGTTCCATCAGTGGAACCCGGGTAGGTGTGGCTGGTAACGTATTGTACTCGGCATCGAAAGGCGCCATCAACGGGTTTGTGAAGAATGCGGCGCTGGATTTGTCCATCAAGGGCATGAGGGTCAATGAAGTATGTCCGGGGATGATTGACACGCATATCATGGACGGGAGCAGCATCGGAACCGAAGAGTTGAATCTCGAGAGACAGCGTTACCCGATGAAACGTTTCGGGAGACCCGAAGAAGTGGCATACGGCATCATCTATCTGCTGTCCGATGCCGCCTCGTTCGTTACGGGCACGGGCATCGTCATCGACGGCGGTTTCACTTTACAATAAATAGAATATGGCAACAATAAAGTATAAAGGCGTGGGTATTCGCGCCATGTCGGCTTGTGTGCCGCAACCTGTGGCCTACAACCACGACCTGACTACGGTCATGAGCGAGGAGGAGGTCGCCAAAATGATAGACTCCGTAGGCATTCATGAACGCCGTGTATGTCCGCCCGAAGTTTGCGCGTCGGACTTGTGTCTTAAGGCGGCGCAGCAGCTTATGGAGGAGAACGGGATCGCTCCCGAATCCATCGATATGCTGTTGTTCATGAGTCAGTGTCCGGACTATAAAATTCCCGCCACCTCGTGCATTCTGCAACATCGGCTGGGACTCCCGAAAACTACGGCGTGCATGGATTTGTCGCTGGCGTGTTCGGGCTACGTCTATGCGCTGTCGGCAGCTTTTGCCTATGCTTCGATGCCGGGCATCGACCGTGTGCTGCTGTGCGACGGAGAGACGCTCTCCAAGTACGTGAATCCGCGTGACAAGGTCAATGTTCCGCTGTATGGCGATGCAGGAACCGTAACCTTGATAGAAAAAGGCGATTTCGGAAAATCCGTGTTCGATTTGAATACGGACGGAAGCGGCGAAGATGCCGTGAAAATTCCGGTGGGAGGCTGCCGGCAGCCGTTCACTCCCGACAGTTATGAAGAACGGGAATGCGAGAACGGTAACTGGCGGTCGCCGATACAAATCTATATGGACGGCATGGACGTCTTCAATTTCGCTATCAGTGTCGCCCCGAAAGGGGTTAAAGACATCGTCCGAGAGGTCGGAATCGAATTGGCGGAGATCGACCATCTGGTTTTTCATCAGTCGAACCGGTTCATGACCGATTTCTTTGTCAAACGGCTGAAATTCGATGCCTCGAAAGTGCGTTACTCCATCGGCAAATACGGCAATACGAGCAGCGCCTCGATACCGTTGACCGTAGTGTCGGAATTGGGCGGGAGCACGTATAATGGGGAGAAAGTCGTCATGTGCGGTTTCGGTGCCGGATTGAGTTGGGGCACGGCCTATATGGAATTGTCCGGAAGTCGAATTTCTGCAATAATAAATTATTGACCCGATGCTGCCCTATTTGCGTTTTCATCATATCGGAATAGCAGTTCCAAATATAGAACGCACTGTAAATCAATATGTTTTCGGGGGGGGGTATTTTCGGACTCCGACCCTATTCGACCCTGTCCAAAAAGTAAATATCTGTTTTTTAGAAAAACAGGGAATGCCGCGTATCGAGCTTTTGGAGCCGGTAGAGGAGACATCTCCCGTAACGAAAATTTTGCGTAACAACGGCGTTACGCCGTATCACATTTGTTATGAAACCGACGACCTCGGACAGACCATTGTCGATTTGAAGGCACGACGCTTCCTTGTCGTGGTCAAGCCCGTCGAGGCAGTAGCCATAGAAAATCGGAAAGTCTGCTTTCTGTACCATAAGGATGTTGGTTTGATAGAACTGGTCGAGGCAAAAAAATCTTGATATGAAATACTTTATTTTTCGTAACAATACCGTAGAGCCGTTTTTTGCGGGTACGGATTACGTTTTTTCGGGCTACGACGATATTTCGAGTGTGCCCGACGAAGCAGAAGGATATATCTGGTGCTATCAGCTTCCGGTCAAATACGATTGCGGGGTTCTGGCCGATGAGGTACGCTCCTTCATCGAAAAGCTGCGTTTCACGACCGAACGCATCGCTCCGACGAAACCGCTGCTCGTCTTTACGCTGTGCGACTGGTGCTCCGTGCCACTCACGGGCAATGACACCCGCCTGTCGCAGGCTGTTGCCGCGTACAATACGGCTATCGGAGAACTGGCGCAGCAGCATGCCAACGTGCGCCGCATCGATTTCTCGACTTTTATGCGCAACTATACGGCAAGCGAACTCATCGACTGGAAATTCTATTTTCTGTCGCAGATGCAGCTGAATCCGAGAATGGCAAAATCGTTTCAGCAATGGTTCCGGCAACAGACGGAGCAAATCGCCCTCAAACGCAAGAAGTGTCTTGTCCTGGATCTGGACAACACGCTGTGGGGCGGAATACTTGGCGAGGACGGCATGGAAGGCATCCGTCTCGGTGGCGACTATCCGGGCAAGGCGTTCCGCTATTTTCAGGAAGCGCTGCTCGAACTGAGCAAAAGCGGCGTGATACTGACGGTTTGCAGCAAGAACAACGAAGCTGACGTCGCAGAGGTGTGGGCGAAACACCCGGACATGGTGCTCCGCAAGGAGCATTTTGCCGCGTGGCGTATCAATTGGACGGACAAGGCGACGAATCTCCGTGCCTTGGCCGAAGAGTTGAACATCGGATTGGACAGCATGGTTTTCGTGGACGACAATCCGACGGAACGGGAATTGATACGGCAGTCACTGCCTATGGTCTGTGTTCCGGAGTTTCCGGCGCAGCCGTATGAATTGCCCCGTTTCTTTGCCGGCTTGGTCGATGACTATTTCAAGGTGTACTCCGTAACCGATGAAGACCGGCACAAGACCGAACAATACAAAGCAAATGCGCAGCGGGCACAGGCACAAAGCGGATTCACGGATTTCGGAGCGTTTCTCGCAAGCCTGCAAATGCGATTGACCATAGTTGCAGCCGATGAGTTTGTCGTGGCGCGGATTGCGCAGATGACGCAGAAAACCAACCAATTCAATCTGACGACGCGCCGCTATACGGAAGCGGACATACGGAGCAAAATTGCTATGGGAGCACGAATTTACTCACTGGCGGTGTCCGACCGGTTCGGCGACAACGGAGTAACCGGTTGCATCATCATAGAAAACAGCGGGATAGACACGCTGCTGTTGAGTTGCCGCATTTTGGGCAAGGGCATCGAAACGGTTTTCTTGCGCGTCATACAGAACCGGCTTCTGAAAGAGGGCATTTCGCATTTGCGGGCGACCTATCTCCCGACGGCAAAGAACGAACAGGTCGCCGATTTCTACGACCGCTGCGGCTTCACACTGACGGAGACATTGCCCGACGGCACGAAACGTTATGAAACCGCGTGGTCGAAACCTTTTGAGATAGAAAAATATTATCAGATAACCGAAAAATAGACAACAGAAATGGAAGAGAAGATTTTGGAGATTCTGCGTCAGGTTTTAGACATTGAGGATCTTGATGCAACATGTTCGCAAACGACGTGTGAAGCATGGGATTCGCTGCATCATCTGAATTTGGTCGTGGAAATGGAAGATGCTTTTGACGTAACATTTGAACCCGAAGAAATCGCTGTGATGAAAAGCGTTGAGGATATTAAAAATTTGTTGGCGGCTAAAAAGCTCTCATAAAATTGAAAAAGGATAATCGTAATGGAATTCATCTGCAAAAAAACTACAGAATTGACTGATGACGAGTTGTCTCAGTTATCTGTACTTTTTGAATCTGTTTTTCAAAAGCAGCGAGACAAGACATTTTTTGTGCACCAATACACCAATAATGTTTTAGGATATTCATATCATTCGTTGATAATAGATAATGATACTATCGTAGGATTAAACAGTTATATTCCAGCCTATTTTTGGTACAGCGGTAAGAAACGGCTTTTTGCAAACAGCGTCGATTCCATGGTCGCCAAACCGTACAGGGATTTTTTTAGTTATCAGGATATGGTTGAATCGGCGTATCAGTATATGAGGAAAGAGAACGTAGAGTTCGTTTATGGATATCCGAACGATAACGCATACCCTATTGTCATAAAATCCCGGTTGATGGAGGATATCGGCATGATGGATACCTATTGCCTCCCGTACCGAATAGGCGGAGTAAAACCGGGACTGAAATGGTTGAACCCTCTTTCCCGCATGCTTACCCGATTGTACGTCTATGTATCAGGACTCCTCTCACAGAAAAAAGAGACGGAATTTCCGATATCCAAGGATATGGCGAGCTATAACGCCACACGGTACAGGAGAGGTAACGGGAAATACACGGTTATGGGGGATGACAGGAATGGGTTCGCCTACAAGGTCATGGAATACGAGGGCATCCGGTGTGCGTTTCTGATAGACGTGTGGCCCAAGTCACCCCGGTCATTCAATAGGGCAGTCAGCCATATCTTGAAAGTGGATCAGAAAGCTTTCGATCTTCTTCTTTATCCCGGACATCTGCCGTTCGGGAATACAAGTATGATAAAACTGCCGTTGTCGATGAACCCCAAGAAATTCCACTTTACCGGGAAGATACTCGACCCAACTCTGAGAAAGGAGGATGTATTCTCCATAGAGGCGTGGGACACCAATCTCTCCAATTACGATTTGCTCTGAACCGGCATAAGTTTCTTTGATAAACTATGAACATACTCACTTTTGATATCGAGGAGTGGTATCATTTTGATATTTATTCCCCGGAAGAGAAATGGGACTCTTATCCTCCCCGAATTAATTTATATTTACCGAAAGTCTTGGATCTCCTGGACGAGAAAGGTATCAAATCTACTTTTTTTTGTTTGGGTTGGATCGCACGGACATATCCCGGGGTGCTAAAACAAATCCATGAGCGGGGGCATGAGATAGCCTGCCATACAGATAAGCATTTATTTGTGAACCGGATGACTCCGGATTTTTTTAGCCGGGATCTGAAATGCGCCCTTGCCTCCATAGAGGATGTCATAGGCGAGAAGGTGAGGTCTTTTCGGGCACCGGCATTCTCCATTGATGAGCAAACAGGATGGGCTTTTGAGATACTGGCAGAGAATGGGATTGAGACCGATTGCTCTATATTCCCTACAACCCGCAGTTTTGGAGGATTCCCCTCTTTTGGCAAGGCCGAGCCTTGTTGGATTGATTATCGGGGAGTGATGATCCGGGAATTTCCGATTCATACCGCCTCGATCCTTGGGAATGAGATGGTTTATTGTGGCGGAGGTTATTTCCGTTTGTTCCCTTATTGGCTGATCCGGCATTTTCTTCGGAAAGCGGATTATGCGATGACCTATTTCCATATGCGTGACTTTGATTATGAGCAACCGAGGTTCGGTTACTTGTCGCCAATGAGGAAATTCAAATCCTACTATGGACTCAATCGTTCATACTCTAAATTCTTGCGTTTGCTAAACGATTTTGAATGGGTGGGTGTTAGCAATGCGGTTTCAGAAATAATTTGGGATGACACACGGGTTTTTCCTCTTTAATATAAAAGAAATGCTTGATACCTGCTTGTTGCCTTCTACTTTTACTCTTAGAACAAAATAGTATAAATCAGTATATTAGCATGGTTGATTGGATAATTGACCAATTTTTAAAGAAATCGTCTTTATATGGAGGCAAAGTTTTAATTGCTAAACGGGGAGAGATTGGAAAGGTGTATTTTTTGAAAAACGCACCCAATTTGCTACTTTAGCTCCAACCCTTTATTTATTTAAACTGAATGATAAAATTAATGCTTTATATCTTTATTATTACCTCACATCTAATTTAGGATGTAAATTATTAAAAGATACCCGTTGGTTGAATTAAAATAAAGCATCTTTAACAAGACCAATTTTACGATGGTTACAGAAGTTGATGTATTGCAGCACGGTCATAGCAGCGATTTTTGCGGCAGTACGTGTAAACAGTCCGCCTGTCTGCTTTGCATAATTGCGTACCATCATGAATTGGTCGTTAAGTTGAGAGAAAACGGTTTCGATTCGCTTCCTGAAACGCCTGTAAGCCCACGAAGGATTTCTCCAATTCTTTTGGTTCAAGCGATACGGGACTTCAAGCTTGATATGAGCCGTTTCGAAAAGGTCTTGTTGCACCTCAGCACTTAAATACCCCTTATCTCCAAGCATAAGACAGTCGTGATAATCCCACTTTGCATCATCCAGATAATGTATATCATGAACATTTGCAGCCGTTATATCATAAGAGTGAATAACACCACTTATTCCACAGATAGCGTGGAGCTTATACCCATAGTAATACATTTGTTGGGAGGCGCAAAAGCCTTTGGAAGGTGCGCTTTGCGGATTATCATTTCCCATAACGCAACGCTTGGCTCGTGCCAGCTGGCATACTTTGACAGGCTTGGAGTCTATCACAAAGACATTTTCCCCACCGTCTATGCTCTTGGCAATATCCCTGCGGATGTCTTCTGCAAGACAAGCCGTGAGTTTGCGACGGACGTTGAACTGTCTTCTGGATATAAGGTTAGGGATATGTTCGGGAGATTCAGCCAATCTCTTAAAGAGGTTGTTCTCGCTGTCATAACCGAATGCTTCGGCTGTAAGAGAAAGAGCTATAACTTCCAAATCAGAAAAGGTGGGAATAACTCCACGGCGAGATACATTGCCATGTTCATTTACACGATTTCCTGCAAATTTCTTGCAGATGTCGTTGATTTTTGTGAATTTTTCGATGAAGTTGTGCATACGACGGTTTGAACTCAATAGTTTGGATGCTATTAAGTTACTAAAAACCAGAAATATGCACAACCTTTCATTTGTCATTTTACTAACTTTTTAATTCAACCAACGGGTTAAAAGATATAAATGCCAGTACGTCATTGGGAGCTTATATAAAGAAGTAGCTCCAAATATCAATTTATTATATCCTTCAATCCACGAGCAATCGTTAGTGGTCAAAAAAGGGCATATTGAGGAAGCGAGATATCTTTGTGTCAAAAAAAACGAAGATGTACAGCAGTGAAGAGTTGGAGAAGTTCTACTTCGATTACCAGACCGAATGGATGCCGCGAGGGATGTCAATCCTGGCATATTGTTCACGGAATAACGTTCCGTACAAGTTACTTGACAGATGGATCAGGGGCATTTACAAGAGAGTTGTTCCCGTGGAGGTGACAGGGATACCGGAAGGACAGAAGGATGAAAGCCCGCAACAGACTGAGCCGGGGCAGAAGAATCCGGGCAGAGAGAAAGTCAGCATCAGGGTCAATATCATCACGAGTACAGGGATGAGAGTTTCCAGAGAGGGTCTTGATTACGGCAGCCTCAGGATGTTCATCGAAAAGTTGGAGGGCGTGCTATGCTGAACATAAGCGGGCTGAACAGGTTCTACTACATCAGGAACTTCACGGACATGCGGTGCAAGTACGCGCGGATCCTGTCGGTGATCCGTCATCAGCTGGGCCGGGACCCGGAGCGGGACGAAGTGTTCATAGTGATGTCAGGCAACCGCAGGCTGGTGCGTCTGTTCACGTTCGACAGGCTCTCGTCGGGACTCTATGAGAAGCGGTTTGCACCGGAATATCAGTTCATGAAGGTGGTGAGAGAGGGAGACGAAGAGACCTACAGGATAGACTGGAAAGACGTGGTTCTCCTGCTGGAGAGTCCGACAAGAAAATATATGAGAATCAGATAAATAAGTTGCATTTTTATTTGGAATTGAGCGAGAAAATCCGTAACTTTATGTCAGAATTCAAGGCATATGAAGACGGAAGATCTCATAGAAGAAATAGAGCGTATCCGACGACTGTCGGAATTTGAGGCGCCCCCCCCGGAACGCCCGGAACTACTGCAGTGCGATGCCAGACAAGGAGATGATCAACCGTTACATAGAGTACCTGATAAGCCAGTCAGAGGCGAAGGATCTTCAGATCCGTTCCCTTCAGTTGAAGATAGAGGAACTGACGGAGAAGATAAGCTTGCTTGTTGAAGAGAGACACAAGGAGGGGGAACGGATGGAGGAAGTCCTGTCGGAGTTGAAGGAGTTGAGGAAAGAACTGTCAAAGTCGCGTACGGAAGCATCCGGCTACCGCAAGAAAATCTCCAGACTCGAAGAACAGCTGAAGTCAGCCAAGGGAGACAGATACGGCAGGAGCCGCAGGAGGTCGAAGGACGAAGATGACAACGGCGACGGCATGGCCGTGGCGGACAGGACGGAGGCGGAAGAATCCTGTGACGGCAGCGATTCCGCATGCCCGTGCGACAATGCGACCTCGGATGCCGGAGAAAGGGGAAACAGCTCCGCTACCGGTCAGACGTTCAATGTCGCCAACAGGCCGGAGACATACAAGAGCATGGGCATGGACGGACGCAAGGTCGTCCACAAGTCAGACCGAAGCCGGGTGCCGGGGAATGCCCGTGTGATAGAAGCCAGGAACGTTGTAGTGTACAGTCTTGAAATGTCACTGGTCACGCATGAATATGAACTTCTTCATGTCGTGGAGCCGGGCAAGAAACCTGTCTGGAAGTATTATCCCTCGTCAGGACATCCGGATCGGATCATGAGGTTCGAGGGGACGAAGGCGACGCCGGAGTTCATGCAGGCGCTTGCATACGAGGTGTATATGAAGAACGTGACGTTCGGGAATCTCCATAAATGGGTTCGTGACATGGGGATGACAGTAAGCAGGAACACACTCAGGAACTGGCTCAAGAAAGGCAAGAGACATCTTGACAGTCTGATACCGCTGCTTAAGGAAGCTGCCTGGAGAAGGATGCGATAGTGAACTGCGACGAGACGTGGTGCAAGGTGAGGAGGTACAACCAGTATACGAAGAAATACATATGGGTTCTTGTGAACAAGACTCAGGGGGTCGTGATCTTCTTCTATGACGAAGGCTCGAGAGGGAGGAAAGTCCTGACAGACTTTCTCGGAGAAGCAGAGCTGAAGGCACTGATGTCAGATGGATACAACGCATATACGTTCCTCGATGGCGAACTGGAGAAGACGGACCATCTGATATGTATGGCGCATGCAAGAGTGAAGTTCAGCAAGGCGGCTGAATATGGCGGGGATCCGGTTGCGAAGGAGTTCGAGGAGATGATATCGGAAGTGTATGATCTGGAAGACGGTTATAGGCTGAGAGGTTTGAGTACGCGGGATATAACGGCGGAGCGACAGGGAGAATACACCGGAAGTGTAGTCCGACGGATCAGGAACAGACTGGACGAAGAACTTGCCAAAGACAATGAGTTCAGAAGTTCTTACATGATGGAGGCATTGCACTATCTGGATCGCTTCTGGGAGGGCTTGTTCCTATACAGGAAGGACGGAGCCTATCCGATAGACAATAACCTGGCGGAAAGGACCGTGAGACCGTTCACGACAAAAAGAAAATGTTCGCTGCACTTCGGCAGCGACGAAGGCGTAGAGATGTCGGCCGTGTATCACAGCATCATCAGCACGTTGAAACTGAGCGGCAAGTCGGTCTGGAACTTCTTCGGAGACTTCTTCCGGTGCGAGGTTCTGGGGTCGGATACCTACAAGGAATACCTGCCGGCCTTGACACGATAAAAAATCAGAAAAACAACAGGGAAAAAACAACATGGGCAAACGTCTCTCGACGAGTGTATACTGTTGGACGCCCTAAATTGACCACTAACGTAATTTTCGTACATTTATAATAGCATTTCGGCAAAGCTATTGCTTTGAATAGAGTGAAATCAAATTTGAAAACCATGAAAATACGTTATTTGTTTTGTGTTACATTATGCTTCTTGTCGACGGTTCACCCGTGCCGAGCGGCAGGAGCGGCAGCAGGACTTCCGCCCGCAGGTCATGAAGTTGCAGCGTGACAGCAACACGTTCTATCTTGCTCCGGTCGATACGCTTGCTGACGGCGAGCGTGTCATGACCCTTCAGATCGAGCAGGTGACGGTCGTGGCGAAGATGCGGTCTATTCCCGAACGCAACGGCCGTGTCGTGCTGGATTTCATCGTGACGCTGCCCAAGCAGTTGTTGGGCAAGAGCCGCAGCGTCGTAATCACACCGATACTTCACAAGCCCGGCGAATCCGTGCCGCTCGAAGATTTGGTGATCCGCGGCGGACGTTTCTCGCTCCTGCAACAGCGCGACTACTGGCAGTACGAAACCTATGTCGAACGCTTCCGCCCCGATACCGTGGGGCGCGAGGCGGCCTTCAACCGCTTCGTGAAGTTTCCCTATCCCGAAGACGTCCGGCTTGACTCGCTGGTCGAAGGCAGGAGCACCGTCACGTATTACTATTCCCAAGCAGTGAAAACCGACGAGACCTCGAAAAAGATGCTGGTAACGCTTCAAGGACAGGTCTTGGCCGTAGACGACAGCGCCTACCGCCTGCCGCCGTCGGATACGCTGAGCTACGTCGTATCCTCGATGCTATCCTTCATAGATACTATTCTATGCCGCGTTACCGTATCAAGGTCATCGACAAGTTCGTGACCGTCGAAGACCGCAACTACATTCAGTTCTTCGTGGGCGATACCCGCGTGGTCGATACGCTGGGCGACAACCGGCGGCAGTTGGACAAGATCACCGGCCTGATGCGGCGGATCGTCGAACAGCAGGAGTTTTACGTCGATACTATCACGCTGACGGCGGCATCGTCTCCGGAAGGAGCCTACGCTTTCAACGACCGTCTTTCACAAGGAAGGGCCGCGGCACTCAAACGCTACCTCGTCCGCCGATACGGCAGGAGCATCGACACGATGCTGACCGTGCGGTGGGTGGCCGAAGACTGGGCGGAGCTGACAAACCGCATCCGAACAGACCGGAAGATCGGAAACCGTGACGCTATTCTGGAGCTGATCGCCGAGGAAAAGAATCTCGACCGTAGGGAGCAGTCCATCCGGCAGCGGTTCCCGAAAGACTATGCCTATATCCGCTCGGTGATTTACCCGCAGCTGCGGGCCGTGAATTTCCGCTACAGCCTGCGCCGCAAAGGAATGGTCAAGGATACGATCCATACCACGGAGCTGGATACGGCCTATGCCCGCGGCGTGGAGCTATTGCAAAAACGCAAATACGCCAAAGCCTTGTACATTCTCAACGACTACAACGACCGCAATACGGTCGTAGCGCATTTGTCGCTGGATCACAACGAGCGGGCAATGGAGCTGTTAGCTGCGATACCGAAAGATGCCGTGACGGAGTATCTGCGGGCTATTGCCTGCTCAAGGTTAGGGCGTAAGGAAGAGGGGCGCCGGCACTTTCTCGAAGCCTGCCGCTTGGACGGGCGTATGGAATATCGGGGCAATCTCGATCCCGAAATTGCAGAACTACTAAAAGAATAGAAAATGAGGAAATTGAGATTTTGGGCTATGGCCTTTTACTATGTCCTTGCAATGATCGGCGTATTGGTCATCGCCGTATGGCTAACGGGGTGCAACGTTTACGAACATGAAGAGGTCGAAGTACGACGATGTCCGCAGGTGCAGGACACGATATTGATCCCCGAGTGGGACGATACGGAGCGATAAACTGACAGAACCGGCAACGATGTATAGTCGTTGCCGGTTCTGTTGACCTGAGAAATGAACCTTCTTTATTCGCAAAAATGACCATCCTCTGAAAAGCACCAATGAGGTCGTTCTTCAACTACTTTCCCAAGATCGACCTCTATCGTATGTTGAATGTATTTATCCGACTGACCTTCCGTCTTCCAATCATAATGAACATAGGATTTTGCCTCGCTCAAATAAAAATCGCCGAAAATGGCATCGCAATAATAACAGCCGTATGACAGATAGCTGTTCTGAACGGTTTTGCTGAATCTCTGTTTTATCGGTCCGACTTTTATACCCTTGCCTTTATCGCTGTCCAGAAATTGTTGTACTGCGATCTGTATTTGCTGGCTTTTGTCGATATCGCCGTCGCTCCACATATCATACCCGAGACCGCAAACAGTGGAAAACTTCGGGTAGACGGTATAGCAGTATTGAGGCTTTTTGCATGTCCAGCATTCGTACCGGAAGAAAAGAATGGTCGCCTCCTGTTTCGGCTTCAGCCGGATATGTCGGCAGAATTTCAATTTACGATTCAACAATGCGGCGACCAATACTTTCAACGGCATGTGTCGCTGCCCCACTTGAGCGATTATATCCGAATGCCCGTCTTTAGATATTTTGAATGCGGGAATGTCCTTGTCCGCTACGAGGCTTTTATCGTAATCCGTCATTTCTTTAGGAGGCGTGCGGAAAAACCAGCAGCCTCGAACGTTCGACGCCTTATACCGCTCCTGCCGGAGGCGGGTCTCTTCATATGATTGCCGGCTCCATTGAACCTCGAAAGCGATCCTTTTACCTCCCTGTACAGCCAGAACATCCGCCCTCCAATCCGCCTCGGATAACTCGGGAATGGCATCCCATCTTTGCTTCCTACAAGCCTCCATGATAGCGACTTTCGCTTTGAGATGCTCTGCGGATTCGGGTTTCCAGTCGCATGGATTTGCTGATTTCGAATGAACGAAATGTTTCAGGCCCTTGCTGCTTGTTCTCAAAAAGCCCTCTTGCCCGCAGCACGGCAATGTTAAAACGATTTCTTTGGCTTTAAGACGGGCTTTCAAAGCACTCCATTCTTCGTCATTAAGATCGATGGAAACAATTTCTTTGTCTTCTATATAAGCACGTAAAGGCATCTGTCAAAATGTATAAGAATTGTTAAGTGATCTCGGATATATTACATCAATCCAAATATAGCGAATCCGAGCGAAACGGGCAAGTTTTGCGGAGCGAATCATCATCGTCTTAATATTGATCACCGTATATTTTCTTGCGCCGACCCGTCCAGCAAGATAGCCGCTGCTGACGACACGCCAAGGTCTTCGCCTTGTCTTTGTCGCCCGCAGCGGCTATTCGGCTCTTGCTGTCCGGGCGTTCCGGGCAGTCTGAAATTTTATTCTCTATGACACTGCTCACAAAACAGATCATCTCGAAATTCGAGAAACATCCTATCCACTCACAGGATGGGAAAGGAATGGATGCCGAAGTCCTCGTCAAGTATTTCAACCCCTGCGGCTCGGGCACATGGCTCATCACCGAAGCCGAACGCGAAGGCGACGACTGGTGCCTGTTCGGTTATTGTCATATCCACGAATGGGAGTGGGGCTACCTGATGCTCTCCGAACTGGCATCCCTTCGTCTGCCGTTCGGACTTACCATCGAACGCGACATTTACACGGCCAAGAAATACGTCCGGGATTTTCTACCACAGGATGAATGACGGCAAAGGCCTCGGAATTTTACTGCCCCTTGCCGATAACAGAATCATTACACAAAAAGGACTATAAATATGGCAACATTCGAAGAAAGAGCCGAACGGCTGAAGAAAGAGTTGGACGAAGCTACAAACAGCGACCAACGTCGAAATCTGTCCCGCGAATACGAACTTACCTTGCGCCTGCTGCGCATCATCCGGGGAGAGGTCTTTACGCTCGACGACATCAATAAATGCCGCATGGAGATCATGCGGCAACATCCCGGATACGAACGTCCCATAACGGCCGAATCGGGAATCCTGCTGGCTGCGGAGGCAATCCGCAAATCCTTCGGACGAAAATACTATCTGCCGCTTTACAAATATCCGATCCTCATTGATTTCGGAAAACCTGACGAGCAGATATGCGTGATCCATCCGAGCAACTTTATTAGCTATACATCCAAAAAAGAAGGGGAAGAGTGATCTTCCCCTTTTCACAGACCGCATCAGCGCTGCGCTTTCATATAATGCTGTTCCAGCAGTTTATAAAGCGATGACTGCGGATAAAGAATCTTTCCACCAAGAGTAGTATAAGGAATTTGGCGGTTGTCCCGGTAATTCTGCAAGGAGCGTTTCGAGATGCTGAAGATGCTGCAAATCTCCTCACTGGTCAGGTACAATTCATTTCCGATGGTCGGGCGGTGCGTGTCGATCAGAATATCGACGGCACGGATGGCTTTGACGATGTCGCGACGCAGTTCCTTGAACGCGGCGCTGTCGCGGGTGATGATCTCTTCGGTCATGCTACAGGCTTTTTATCAGGTTCTTTTCCAGAAGTTGCCGGATGTCGTCGTCCCGGAACAATACTTTATTGCCTAAGGCCGTATAGGGGATGATGCCGGCGGAGCGATAGTATTGCAAGGCTCGCTTGGTGATGCTCAAGGCCTTGCAGACCTCCTCGGCCGTAAGCCACCGGACAGTTGTCGGTTGGGCGGAGAGGGAATGGAGCGCAGACACTCGCTCCAGAAGACGTTGAAGGTGCGCCTGCAACTCTTTATAGGCGCTCGTTTCCATAAGGACGCAATCCATAATTGTTGGGTTTAGGTGATTTCTGCGTTAAGGATGTGCAAGATAATCCAAGTCTTCAGAAAACGATTCCCATGTCCGCTCCAGACCGTTCCAGTCCGCTCAAAGGAAAAAATGATCGGCGGTGACGCTGATGTACGCCATAAATCGGCAAATAGAGAGATAAAATCCTATTTGCTTTTTTATCAGATATTTCGTATATTTGTATAGAGTTGTTTGACAGGATGAACCTCGATGTAAGTTTATTCAAGACTTGCGTTTCTAAATCATTACCTTATAAAAAAACAACGCCGTAACTTATTCAGTTACAGCATTGATTTGTAAATCCCCGGAACCCTCTTGGCCGCCCGGGTTTTTCGTGCGTGTGGCTGCGCGTTATTTGCGCGTGATCTTCAGGGCGAAACCTCCTCCGGGAGCCATCTTCACCGTCAGTTTCCGGTCGGCGGGGATTTCGACCGACTCGCGTTTGTAGTCGCGGGCCGCCTTGTCGGCGTTGACGCCGTCGCGGAACAGTTCGGCGGTGTAGGCACCTTCGCCCAGGAAGCCGAGGTCGACGGTCAGCGAGCGGGCATTCCAGTCGGTCATGCCGCCGACGTACCACGTGTCGCCCTTGCGGCGTGCGATGGAGACGTACTCTCCGACGCGGCCGTCGAGACCCACGGTCTCATCCCACGTCGTCGGAACGGAGGCGATGAACTCCGTGCATTCCGGCTCGCGCATGTAGTTCGACGGCGAGTCGCACAGCATGTTGAACGGCGATTCGAAAATCACGTATTCGGCCAGCTGGCGGCAGCGCGTGCCCTGGCTCATGGCCTCGGAGCCTACGGCGCGGAAGTTCCGGCGCGTGGCGTTGCGCATGGCGCCCTGCGTGTAGTCCATCGGTCCGGCGAGCATGCGGACGAAGGGAATCGTCACGTCGTAGGTCACCATGTCGGTCTTTTCGCTGGTCCACTTCATCTGCTCCAGTCCGAAGACACCCTCGAAGTTGAGCACGTTGGGATAGGTCCGCTGGATTCCCGCGGGCTTGTGGTAGCCGTGCATGTCGAGGAACAGGCGGTATTTGGCCGCCGTTTCCGCGAGGCGGTAGGTGAAGTCGGCGATCTTCTGGTCGTCGCGGTCGAGGAAATCGACCTTGAAGCCCTTGATACCCATCTCCGAATAGTGTTTGCAGACGCGTTCCAGGTCGCGTTCCGTAGCGTAGAATCCGGCCCAGAGGACGATGCCCACGCCGCGTTCCTTACCGTAGGCGACCAGTTCGGGCAGGTCGATCTCGGGAACGACCTGGAAAAGGTCGGCTTTCTTGTTCACGGCCCAGCCTTCGTCGAGGATGACGTATTCGATGCCGTGGTCGGCGGCGAAGTCGATGTAGTATTTATAGGTTTCGTTGTTGATCCCCGACTTGAAGTCCACGCCGTAGAGGTTCCAGGTGTTCCACCAGTCCCAGGCCACCTTGCCGGGTTTGATCCACGAGATGTCCTCCACGCGCGAGGGCGCGGCGAGGCGGTATACCAGGTCGTTGTCGGCCAGCTGGATGTCGCGTCCGGCGATGGCGAAGACGCGCCACGGGAAGGTGCGGGTCCCCGGGGTGCGGGCGATGAAGTCCTCGCGCTCGGTCACCAGCAGCTGCAGTTCGTTGTGCCCGCCCTGCACCTCCTTGGCCGGATAGGGCGCGAAGTTGCCCCGCAGGGCCTTGCCGCCCGTGGGATTGTAGAGGTACATGCCCGGGTAGTCCTCCAGGTCGGCCTCGGTGATGACGATTTTCGCCGTTCCGGCGTCTGCCAGGATGGGCAGGAAGGCCAGATGGTCGTCGGCGACCTTCGAGACGGGCTGGGTGGAGTAGGTGTTTTCGAAACTGTTGAAGTAGTAGCGGGCCAGTCCCGGCTCCTTCTTTCCGTCCCGCGCGTAGGGAACCAGTGTCGTGAAGTCCTCCGGGAAACGGATGTCCACCAGTTCGTTGGCGACGGTGATTTCGCCCTTCATCGAGGTGCGGAACCGGTAGGCCACGCCGTCGTCATAGGCGCGGAAGTCGATTCCGTAATCCCCTTTGAACGTGAGCGTCAGGGCGTTGTAACGGTCCTCGACGATGCTGCGTTTGTAAAAGGGCGCCTCAATGGTCTCGTCGACGCTTTTCGCCGACGCCTTGCGCACCGTGGCCTTCTGTCCGAGCACGCGCCCGTCGGCGAGTGTGAGCGAAAGGGGCGAGGGGGCGATCAGCTCTTTGCCGTCGCGCGAAATGGAGTAGGTGACGGCGTCGGCGCCGACATCCACGCGTACGGCGATTTTCCCGTCGGGGGATTTCAGATCGTAAGTTTTGGCTGCGGAAATTCCGGTCTCGGCACTGAACAGCAGAAGTGTCAGAAGTAGTTTTTTCATAATGGATTATTGGGTTTGGGTACGAATTTAGTGAAAAAACCGCGAATAACAGGCGCTTCGGGCGAAAAATCGGCTACTTTCCCTGCAATGCGTCCATCACGGCGTTGCGCTGGCGGCGGAAAAGACGCAGGTTGTAGGTGAACTGGAACGAGAGGTAGCGGCCGATGGCCAGGTTCGTCACGTTGCGCAGCGTCGTTCCCGACACCGTGCGGCGGAAGGTCGTGCCGTTCTGGTCGAGGATGTCGTTCACCCCGACGCTCGCTTCGCCCAGGCCGTTGCGGAAGAGTTTGACGCCGAGCATCGCGTTGCAGATCAGCCGCTCTTCGAGGAACGTGTCCGTGATCCCCCGGTAATAGTTGTAGTCGGCGTTGGCGCGCAGGACGAGGCGTTTCCAGAGGACGAACGTCGTCTCGGCCTTCGCCGTCTGGCTGAAATAGGTGTTGTCGAGCGTGCGCACCTCGGAGGAACTCCGGCTGACGTTGTAGCGGCCCGTATAGCTCAGGCGGAAGTCCACCGCTTCCGAGATGTTGCTTCCGAGCGTAAGACCGGCGTTGTAGGCGTTGTTGTTCAGGAAGTTGCGCTCGCCGTTGATGATGCTCGGGATGCGCCCCGTCGAGACGCCCGCCCGGAAATTGAGGTTCGAGCGCAGCCACCGGACCGGCATGCCGTAGTTGACGCTGGCGCGCAGGCTCCAAAGCCCCGCGAGGTTGACCGGCTTGGTGTACTGGTTGCCTTCGCCCAATTTGGTCCCTTCGTCGTCGATCACGAAATCCGGCGAGTCGATCACCAGCGAGTCGGTGATGGTGTTGGGGCTGACCGTCGCTTCCGCCGAGACGGTGAAGGTGCGTCCCTTGGCGGGATTGGAGCGGATGTACTGGCCCGAAAGACGGTGGGTGTAGACCGGGTCGAGACCGGGGTTTCCGGCGAAGACGTTTTGGCGGTTGGTGGTGTTGACGATGTCCTGCAGGTCGGTGGCGCGGGGATTCGACGTGCGCCCCGAGGCGTTGAACTTCAGGGTGTTGTTGCGGTTGACGTTGATGTTGGCCACCACGCTGTACGTCAGGTTGTCGAACGACGCCCCGGTCTTCCGCGCATAGGGGAAGGCGTAGTCGCTGCTGAAGGCGGCATGCTGGTAGTAGAGCGTTCCGGCGATCTTCGTCTTTTTGAAATAGTACTGGTACGTACTGCCGATGCGGTGGGTCAGGTAGGCGTAGTCGTATTCGGTGGACTGCTTGGGGTTGCGCTCGTCCGGAAAGACGTTCTCTTTGGTGAGTACGAACGTATTGCGTTCGACGCTGTTGTCGGTGTAGTTGATGCGGTATTCGAAGCTCAGGCGCGAGCGTTTCGAGAGCTGCCGGGTGTAGCTCACGTTGCCGTTCACGTCGTAGCCCGGCTGGTCGCGGTCGGTGCGCGTGATGTTGCGCGAAGAGTAGTCCGACGTGTCGCACTCGATGTTGTCCGGATCGCGGAAGGTGTACTGCCGCGGGCGGCTCAGCTGCTCGTAGCTGCGGTAGGTTCCCCCGGCCCCTACGGTCAGGTTGTGCGACGTGGCGCCCGGCAGGCGGTATCGGTAGAGCAGGTAGTTCGAGACGTTGTAGCCGTCGCTGTTGTTGTGGCCGAAGTTGCGGCGGCGGTAGACGAAGCGGATGTCGTCGTCGGAAAATTTGTTGTCCGTGCGGCTCCGCAGCTCGTTGCGGTAGTTGTTGTCCTGCAGGCTGAACGAGGTGCGCATCATCACCGAGTGGCGGTCGGAGAACCTGTAGTCGATGCGCGAGTTGAAGCGGTGGTTGAAGTTAAGCGTCTTCGAGCGGTTCTCGTCGTTGTAGAGCACCAGTTTGTCCGTCGAGGTGAAGGTCTGCCGGTCGCTGTGGCTGGTGTTGCGGTTGTCGGTGCGGTTGAAGAAGTAGCTGGCCGTGACCTTGCCCTTCGCGCCCCAGTCGTCGCTGTAATTGACGCCGACGGCCTGCACCGTCGAAATGCCCTCCAGGGGGCGGACCATGAAGTTGTTGTTCGAACTCTTCCGGCCCGACTGGTCCGTCGTGCCGAGGATGTCCTCGAACGAGAAGTTCTGGCGGCTGATGTTGTTCGCCAGACCCACCACCGAGATGCGGCGGTCGTTGTCGAAAATGTTGACGTTGCCGCCTCCGATGTACTTGTCCGCAATGCCGTAGGCGCCGTAGAGGCGGCCGAAGGCGCCCCGCCGCTTGTCGGGGAGCGTCACGATGTTGAGCGACGTGTGCCCCTCGCCGGTGTCGACGCCCGTGAACTCCGACTGGTCGCTCTGCGAGTTGTAGATGTCGATGCTCTCGATCATGTCGGCCGGGATGTTGCGGATGGCCGACATCACGTCGTTGCCGAAGAACTCGCGCCCGTCGACGTAGACCCGCTGCACGGTGCGCCCCTGGGCTTCGATGCCCCCGTCGGCGACCTCCAGTCCGGGCATCTTCGAGATCAGCGACTCGGCATCGGAGCCGAACGAGACCTTGTAGGCCGAGGCGCGGTAGGAGAGCGTGTCGCCGCGCACCGACGAACGGAGCGCCGGGGCTTCGACGGTCACCTGGTCGATGGTTTCGGCGCGGGGCGCGAGCCACAGCGAGTCGAGCCGGACGGCCGCCGCGCCGACCCGCAGATCGCGGCGCAGCGAGTCGTAACCGAGCGAGGTGACGGTGAGCCGGTAGTCGCCGCGCGGTACGCGGGGAAACGTGCCGCGCCCTTCGATGTCCGAGGTGGTGTAAAGGGGCGCCGCCGCGGTGTCGGTGCGGCTGCGCAGTTCGGCCACGGCGCCCACGACGGCCTCGCGCGTCGTCCGGTCGGCGACGCGGAAACGCACCTCTGCGCTTTGTGCCGCGGCGGCCGCGGCGCAGAGCAGGAATTGCAGGAGCAGCAGCGTTTTTCTCGGGTTCATCGGATTAAGGGGAATTCAGCCGTTAAAGATAGTGGTTTTGATCCTTCGGTCCCTCTTTTTTCCGGATATTTGTGGCATATTGGGACACCGTTCGACAAATTTTGACCATAAAATGTTCCCGATTGCCCTGCCGTTTCCGTATATTTGTCAAAATAATTGCGGACTCGGTCCGTTTCATTCGTAAATCTGGGAACGTTACATGAAGAACAAGGATATTTTCACTTTCCGCGATGCGGAGAAGCAGGCTGGTCCCGTCGCCTTTTCGACGATGCTCAAGCCGGCCGGTTCGGCCTGCAACCTCGACTGCCACTACTGCTACTATCTGGACAAGGCCGTGCAGTACGGCGGCAGGCAGGCCGTGATGAGCGACGAACTGCTCGAACTTTACGTCAAGCAGTACATCGAGGCCAACGAGGTCCCGACGGTGCAGTTCTGCTGGCACGGCGGCGAACCGCTGCTGCTGGGGGTGGATTTCTACCGGAAGGCGATGGCCCTTCAGGAAAAGTACGCCGGCGGAAAGAAGATCGAGAACATCCTCCAGACCAACGGCACGCTGGTCGACGAGGCGTGGTGCGACCTGTTCGCCGGGAACAATTTCCTGGTGGGGATTTCGCTCGACGGACCGCAGGACATCCACGACGCATTCCGCCTGACGAAGGGCGGCAAGCCCACCTTCGAGCGGGTGATGCGGACGATCGAAATGTTCCAGCGCAGCGGCGTGGAGTACAACACGCTGAGCGTGGTGAACAAACTGTGCGAGGGGCGCGGCGGGGAGATTTACCGTTTCTTCCGCGACACGGTGCACAGCAAGTACATGCAGTTCCTGCCTGCCGTGGAGCATGTCGTCGACAAGCCCGGGTTCCACCGCCCGCTGATCGTCTCGCCCGACCGCGAAGGCGCGCGGCTGGCCGAATGGTCGGTGACGGCCAAGGGCTACGGGGAATTCCTGTGCGACGTGTTCGACGTGTGGGTGGTGAGCGACGTGGGGCGTACGTTCGTGCAGATGTTCGACGCGACGCTGGCCCAGTGGTGCGGCGTGCCTCCGGGCGTCTGCTCGATGGGCGAGACGTGCGGCGACGCGCTGGTGGTCGAGCACAACGGCGACGTCTACTCGTGCGACCACTTCGTCTATCCCGAACACAAGCTGGGCAACATCGCCGAGAAGTCGCTGAAGGAGATTTACCGCACGAAGAAGCGCCGCGATTTCGGACTGGCCAAGCGCAACGCCCTGCCGGGCGAATGCCTCCGCTGCAAATACTATTTCGCCTGCCGGGGCGAATGTCCGAAGCACCGTTTCGAGACCGGCTCCGACGGCTGCCGCAAGAACTCGCTCTGCGAGGGGTTGCAGCATTGGTTCCGCCATTCGGAACCCTACATGGAGTACATGCGCGACATGCTGGCGCGCGAGCAGTCCCCGGCGTGGGTCATGCAGTTCGCCCGCAAGCGCATGGGGCTGATGTAGGGCCTTACCCGGTTTTTCCCCGTTTTTTGCGTTTCAGGAGCACCCACACGAGCGGCACGGCCGATGCCAGGGTGAGCCATACCACGACCGAAAGCGCGTCGGTGACCCCTTCGACATAGGTTTGGGCCGCCGGGAGCGTTTCGTGCGCCGTGTGGTAGGCCGTGCGGGCCGCGAGGACGGCCGTGAGGATGGCGATGCCGAAACTGCCCGCGAGCTGCTTGATGCTGTTCGAGATGCCGGCCGCTGCGGCCATGTCCTCCTGGGTGAGGTTTTTGAGCGAAAAGAGGTTCAGGGGCGCGAACGTGAGTCCCATGCCCAGGCCGCGAAGGTAGAGCACGAACAGGATATGGCGGTGGGTGGTGTGGAGCGTGAAGCGGCTTGCGAGCCAGAAGCTCAGCGCCATGACCAGGATGCCCGCGACGACCAGCAGGAGGGGTTTCACATAGCGGGTCATGTAACCCGAGACGGCCGAAAGCACCCCCTGGATAAGTCCCACGGGCAGGAAGACGCTCCCGGCCATCAGGGCCGTGTAGTCCAGCCCGCGCTGCATGTAGAGCGGCAGGAGATAGGTTCCGCCGAGCATCCCGACCGCGAAGAGCGTCAGTACGCCCATCGAAACGCCGAAATTCCGTTCGCCCAGCAGCCGGATCTGAAGCAGCGGCGCGGGGTTGCGCAGTTCCGTGACGATGAAGAACGCGAACGCCGCGGCGGCCACGGCGAAGCAGGCGATCACCGTCGGCGAGGCCCAGCCTTCGTGGTTGGCGGGCGAGTTTCCGCGGGCAAGGGCGTAGATCGTCAGGGGCATGAACAGCACGATGGCCACGAACCCCTTCCAGTCGAAGGGGCGGCGCACGCCGCCCCGCCACTCTTTCTGGATGAACACCGAGAGCAGGATGGCCGCGAGGCCCACCGGGACGTTGACGTCGAAAATCCGGTGCCAGCTGTAATCGTCGACCAGATAGCCGCCCAGCAGCGGCCCGAACGAGATCGAGGCCGCCGCGGCCATCGACCAGAGACCCAGTGCCAGACCGCGTTCCCCGGGCTTGAATTCGCGGGTGACGATGGCCAGGCCCAGTGCCTGGATGATGCCGCTGCCGAGACCCTGCAAGGCCCGTGAGGCGATCAGGAACGTGTCGCTGGGGGCTTTTCCGCAGAGCCACGAACCCAGGGTGAACAGCGCCATTCCGAGGATATAGACGCGTTTGTTGCCGAAGCGGTCGGCGAACCACCCGGCTGAAGGGAGCATGACGGTCATGGTGATCATGTAGGCCGTGATGACCCATTCGGCTGAGGAGATGCCGATGCGGAAGGCCGACATGATGGCCGGAAGCCCGACGTTGACCACCGTGACGTCGAGCACGGCCATGAAGGTCCCGAGCATGATCATGCCCAGAATCCACCATTTGTAGCCGCCGCCTTGCCGGATATGTTCGCGGAGTGTCGTCATTCGGGGTGGCGGGCTCAAAAAAAGTGCCAGTGTCGGATGCCGCCGGCAGGGACTTCTGCGGCGGGGCACGGTTGAAAACAGAGGAGGCGCCGCATTGCTGCGGCACCTCCGTACGTGCAGGTCCTGTAAGCCGGGTTCTGTCCCCGGGGCGAACCCCGGGTCCCTGTCATTTATCTAGGGCGGCAGTCTCCTGCCGTCTCGAGCAACCTACCCCCCGGCATCGGGCGAGCAACCCTTGATTGCCGGTATACACGGTCTTGCAACCCACGGGACGTACTGCCGGGCGACATTGCTGCCCCCGCGGTGGGCTCTTACCCCGCCTTTTCACCCTTACCCGCCGGAGCCATCAGGAAAATCCGCGATTCGGGAGAATCTCCGGAACTTTCACCGACTCCTGCGGGCGGTCGTTTTCTGTTACGCTACCACAACCTCACGGCTGTCAGGTCGTTAGCCTGCATGGCGCTCTGCGTTGCCCGGACTTTCCTCTCCCGGCCTGCGGCCGGCAGCGACAGAGCGGACCTGCCGTGACAAAGATACGGAATAAATTGGTAAAACCGGCCGGGAAGGGATGGAAACTTCAAATCCCCTCCAAGGAGGGAACCTGGGGGAGGGGCCGATTTGCATGCACGGCCCTTGGCTGTGAATACGGGACCTGCGATTTGCAGGACGGGATGAATGCGTATCGGAGGGTTGTCAAAGTATTTTCTTTACCCACCGGAACCCTTTGTAGGGCGGGTAGCGGAACGGCAGGTCGAACCGCGCCGGGGACTCGACCACGCCGCGGCGGTGGGAGAAGGCGTCGAAACTGTCACGGCCGTGGTAGCGGCCCATGCCCGAGTTGCCCACGCCGCCGAACGGCAGGCGGTCGTTGGCGATCTGCATGATCACGTCATTGAGACACGCGCCGCCCGAAGAGGTGCGCAGCAGGACCTCGCGGCCCGCCTTTTCGGGTCCGAAGTAGTAGAGCGCCAACGGTTTTTCGCGGTCGTTGACCAGCGCCACGGCTTCGCCGATGTCGTCGAAGGGGAGCATCGGCAGGACCGGACCGAAGATCTCCTCCTGCATCACGGGCGACGCGGGGTCAACCTCCGCGAGCAGTGTCGGTTCGATGTAGCGGTCGGCGGCGTCCGTGCGGCCGCCGATCAGGACCTTGCCCTGCGCAAGGTATCCGGCCACGCGTTCGAAGGCACGGTCGTTGACCAGCCGAACGTAACAGGGGCTTTGCTGTGCGTCGTCGCCGTGAAGCCGTTGCAGGGCGCGGGCGAAGGCCTCGGTGAACGGTTCCTGCAACGGGCGGTGTATCAGCAGATAGTCGGGTGCGATGCAGGTCTGCCCGGCGTTGAGGGTCTTGCCCCAGGCGATGCGGCGCGCCGCGACCTCGATGTCGGCTCCGCGATCCACGATGCAGGGGCTTTTGCCGCCCAGTTCCAGCACGACGGGCGTGAGGTTTTTCGCCGCGGCGGCCATCACGATCCGTCCCAGCGCGGGGCTTCCCGTGAAGAAGATCGCATCCCAGCGCATGCCGAACAATAGGGTGTTGACCTCTCGGTCGCCCTGCACGACGGCGACGTACTGTTCGTCGAAAATCTCCGAGATCAGCCCCTCGATCGTCTTCGCGACGTGGGGCGTATAGGGCGAAGGTTTCAGCAGCGCGGTGCAGCCCGCCGAGATGGCCCCGACCAGCGGGTTGAGCAGCAGCTGCACGGGGTAGTTCCACGGTGCGACGATGAGCGCCTGCCCGAGCGGTTCGGAGACGATCCGGCTTTTCGACGGCAGGAGCTTGAGCGGCGTGGGGCGCGGTTCGGGGCGCATCCATTTGCCGAGGTGGCCGAGGTGGCTGCGGATCTCGCCCCGGACGATGCTGATTTCGGTGAGGAAGGCCTCCTCGGGGGATTTGTGCAGGTCCGTCCACAGGGCGTCGCAGAGGCGTTTCTCCCAGTTGGCGAGGGCCGCGTCCAGGCGCCGGAGCATCGTGCGGCGAAACGCTTCGGGAAGCGTCGCTCCCGAGCGGAAGTAGGTTTTCTGGGCCGCCGCGAGGGCCGAAATGCGTGCGGCAGGGGTGTTTTCGAGGGACATAGGCCGTTAATCTGGGGTTGTGACGGAACCTTGCAAAGCCGCTGCCACACTCCGCGGTGCGGCTATTTCTCGCGGAAGATGTTCAGGTGCGCCAGCAGCGGGTTGCGGCGGTCGAGCACGACGAATTCCAGCAGCAGCAGCACCAGCGCGGCGATGAGCAGGTATTGATACTGCTCGTTGAACTCCTCGAAGCGAACCATCGAAAGTTCGGTCTGTTCCATCTCGTTGATCGTCCTGACGATCTCGTCGAGACCGATCGACTGTTTCGACGAGCGGACGTATGCGCCGCCCGTGATGTCGGCGATCTTGGCCAGCATCTCCTCGTTGAGTTTCGAGACGACCATTTCGCCCGTCTCGTCCTTGATGAATTCGCCGCCGATCTGAATCGGGGCGCCTTCGGGCGTGCCGATGCCGATGGTGAAGATCTTCACACCCATCTGTGCGGCGCGTTCGGCCACCGCGATGGCGTCGTCGTCGTGATTCTCACCGTCGGTGATCAGGATGATGACCCTTCCGTGGCTCTCTTCCGTATCGCCCGAGAACGAGAGCAGCGCCTGTTCCAGCGCCTTGCCGATGGCCGTGCCCTGCACCGATACCAGCGACGGGTCGATCCGCCGGGCGAAGGCCCGGGCCATGCGGTAGTCCGAGGTGATCGGCAGCTGGACCTTGGGTTCGCCCGCGAAGACGACCAGTCCCACACGGTCCTGCTGCAACCCCTCGAAGAGTTTGCCGATGGCGTATTTGGTCCGTTCGAGGCGGTTGGGTTCGAAATCCTCGGCCAGCATCGAGTTCGAAACGTCGACCGTGAGCATCATTTCGATACCTTGGGCTTTCTCCTCGCGGAGTTTCGATCCGAACTGCGGGCGTGCCGCGGCCAGTATGACCAGCGTCACGGCGGCACAGAAAAGGATGAACCGGAAAGCCATGCGCCCGGTCGAGACTTCGGGCATCAGCTCCTCCAGAATGCCCGGGCGGCCGAAGCGAGCGAGCCGTCTGCGGCGGTTGCGGGCCGCCAGCCAGTAGAGCGCGACGAGTGCCGGGACGAGGAGCAGCAGCCAGAGATATTGCGGATTTGCGAATCTGAACATAACTAATGCAGACCCGGCGGATTGTATCCTGTTTTTGCCCATATTCAACCCGCCGGGTCTGCATTAGGGCACTTGCAGTGCCCCGTTGAATATCGACATTCCCTCCTAAATCCTCCCTTTGGCAAAGGGAGGACTTTGCCGGGGAGCGGAATCGCTGTTTTGTCAGGGTATTCGTTTCAGTACGAGGTTCGAAAGCAGGAACTCCGCCATCAGCAGTCCCAGCGCGGCCAGCACCCACGTGAGGAACAGTTCGTGGTAGGAGATGTGCTCCGTCACCTCGATCTTGCTCTTTTCGAGCTGGTTGATCTCGTTGTAGACGGCCTTCAGCTTGTCCTTGTCCGTGGCCCGGAAATACTTTCCTCCGGTCATGTCGGAGATCGCTTTCAACACCTTTTCGTCGATTTCGACCTTCTGGTTGACGAACGTCAGGTTGCCGAACATGTCGATGGCCGGATAGGGGGCCATGCCCTCGGTTCCTACGCCGATCGTGTAGACGCGGATGCCCTGTGCCTTGGCGATTTCGGCGGCGGTCATCGGCGCGATTTGGCCCTGGTTGTTCACACCGTCGGTCAGCAGGATGATGACCTTCGATTTGGCATCGCTCTCGCGCAGGCGGTTGATCGCCGTGGCGAGTCCGTTGCCGATGGCCGTGCCGTCCTCGATCAGTCCGCTGCGGATACGGGCCAAAAGGGTTTGCAGCGTGCTCTGGTCGGTGGTCAGCGGGCTTTGCGTGAAGGCTTCGCCGGCGAAGGCCACCAGTCCGATGCGGTCGCCGTATCGGTCGGCGATGAACGATCCGGCCACCTCCTTGGCGGCCGTGATGCGGTCGGGCTTGAAGTCGCGGGCCAGCATCGAACCGGAGACGTCGATGGCCAGCATGATGTCGATACCCTCGGCGTTGGTGCGGACGTTCTGCTCGACGTCCTGCGGGCGCGCCAGCGCCACGACGAGCAGCGCGAAGGCCGCCGCGCGCAGCGCAAAGGGCAGGTGACGCAGGTAGTAGCGCACGGTCCGGGGTGCGCGCACGACGCCGGCGACGCTCGAGATCTGGATCGCGGCCCCGCCCTGCAGCGTGCGCCAGACGTAGTAGCCGATCATCGGCACGAGCAGCGTCAGCAGCCAGAGATAATATGGTGAAGCAAAATGCATAGTCGTTTACGTTTTACCAGTTTTTCTTTCCGCGGACCACCACGCCCTGTTTCTCCTTGAGTTTCTCCTGGGTTTTGTCCTCCTGGGCCTGGATGGCGTCGAGCATCTGCTGCTGTTCCTGCGGAGAGATGCCCGAAGGCGTCGGCTGGCCCTGCTGGTCGCCTTTGTCCCCCTTGTCGCCCTTGCCGTCCTGCGGGTCCTGTTTCTGATCGTCCTGCTGATCCTTGGGATCGCCTTTCTGGTCTTTCTGGTCACCCTTCTGATCGGGGTTTTGCTGACCCTGGCCGTTCTGGTTCTGATCCTTGTTCTGGTCTTTGTTCTGGTCTTTGTCCTGGTCCTTCTGGTCGTTGCCGCCACCGCCGCCACCGTTCTTGTTCTGGTCGAGCAGCCGCTTGGTGTAGGCATAGTTGTACTTGGCCTCCATGTCCGAGGGGTTCAGGCGCAGCGACTGCTTGTAGCTTTCGAGCGCCTCCTGGTATTTCTGCTGCTTGAACTGGGCGTTGCCGAGGTTGTAGAACGCTTCGGCCCGCTCCGTGTCCGCGCGCAGCGAGTCCGCCGCGGCCTGCTGCATGGTCTGCTCGGCACGGTCGAACCGTTCGGCCTTGTAGAGGGCGTTGCCGAGGTTGTAGATCGCCTCGAACTGCCCCGGAGCCGCTTGCAGGGCCTGCTCGTAGCGGCCGATCGACTGCTCGTAGTTGCCTTTGTTGTACTGCCGGTTGCCTTTGCGCACCAGCGAGCGTTCGGGCAGCTGCTGGGCCTGCGCTCCGGCGGCGGCAAAAAGGAACAGGATGATATAGAGTAACTTGTACATCGTTGTCGCGTTTAGTTTTGCTTCGGGGACTCTTCCTCGGCGGGAGCCTCCTCATCGGCGGGTTTCGTCTCCTCGACGAAATAGTACGCCTTGAGGTAGTCGGCCTCGTTCTGCTCGGCTTCGGGCGTCGCCTTGGCGAACTTCACCAGATCGGCGTCGCGCAGGATCGCCGTCAGGTCCATCCGCGCCTTGTCGGGCAGCTCCTCCGGGCGCATCGTCTCGATGATCTCGTCGGAGGTCATCTCCATCGCGCCGAAGCCCCAGCGGGCGGCGATGTAGGTGCGCAGGATGTCCGTCAGTCCCGAATAGTACTGCTTATGCCTGTTGTTCTGCCACAGTTTCTGGTTGTGGAGCGCTTCGAGGGCCTGGATGGCCGCCACGTGCGGCGGCAGCGGCGGGGCGGGTTTGAACAGGTCGCCGAAGCCCTTGCCGCGGCTGGCCAGGTAACGCTTGAGCGCATAGCCCGCCACGAGCAGCGCCAGGAGGAAGACGATGCCCCACTTGACGTAGCCGCTCACCTCGCGGAAGCGGAACGGCAGGTTCTTCTGGGCTTTCAGGTCGTAGATCGACTGCGACGTGGAGTCGATCTGGAACGTCGCGACCTCCAGATAGACCGAATCGGTGCTGCGGAGCGTGTCGAGGATGTTCTTGTCGGCGTAGAGCACCTGCGCCGCCCCGAGGTTGTATTTGCCTTCGTCGAAGGCGGCCAGCCGGTAACGCTTGCGCAGTTTCAGCCGCCGGCCGTTGCGTTCGAGCGTGTCGACCGGGCAGTTTTCGACCAGTTCGATCTTGCCGTCGCGGGGGTCGAACACGGGGAACTCCACGACCTGCACCAGGTCCTTCTCCACGTCGATGACGTAATCGAAGCGGTCGCCGATCATGATGCTGTCGGGTTCGACGCGCGCCGTGACCGTGGGCGTCTCCTGCGCCCGGGCCGCGAGTCCCGTGAAAAGAAGCGCTATTGCAAAGAGTCGTTTCATCGCTGTTTGAACAGTTTTATCAATTCGGCCACGTAGTCGCCGTCGGTCGAGATCATCGCCGTGTCGATGCGGTTGTGCTTGAGCGTCGTGTCTATTTCGCCGCTGCGCTGCCGCCACGAGGCGGCGTAGTGGTCGCGCACGGTCCGCGACGAGGTGTCGACCCAGACCTTGCGGCCGCTTTCGGCGTCCTTCAGCTCGACGATACCCACGTCGGGAAGCTCCGTCTCGCGGGGATCGTAGACGCGGATGCCCACCAGGTCGTGCTTGCTCCCGGCGATCTTCAGCGCGTCGTCCAGCGCCGACTTGTCGCCGGTCGAGTCCATGAAGTCCGAGAGGATGAAGGTCGTGCAGCGCTTCTTGTTGACGTTCGTGAGGAAACGCACCGGCTCCGAGAGTTTCGTGCCCGCGGATTCGGGGCGGAAGTCGATCAGTTCGCGGATGATCATCAGAATATGGCTGCGGCCCTTCTTCGGGGGGATGAACTTCTCGACCCGGTCCGAAAAGAAGATGCAGCCCACCTTGTCGTTGTTCTGCGCGGCGGAGAAGGCCAGCACGGCGGCGATCTCGGTGATGATGTTCTTTTTCAGACGGTCGGTCGAACCGAACATGCGCGAGGCCGACACGTCGACCAGCAGCATCATCGTCAGTTCGCGTTCCTCCTCGTAGACCTTGATGTGGGGTTTGCGCGAGCGGGCCGTGACGTTCCAGTCGATGTCCCGCACGTCGTCGCCCGCACGGTACTCCCGCACTTCGGAAAACGACATACCCCGCCCGCGGAAAGCCGTATGGTACTTTCCGGCGAAGATCTCGTTCGAAAGACCGCGGGTCTTGATCTCGATCTTACGGACGCGTCTGAGAATATCGTTCTCGGTTTCCTGCATCGTTAGGGTACGATTACGTTGTTGAGAATGTCGGTGATGATCTCCTCCGAGGTGATGTTCTCGGCCTCGGCCTCGTACGTCAGGCCGATGCGGTGGCGCAGCACGTCGTGGCAGACGGCGCGCACGTCCTCGGGGATGACATAGCCGCGGCGGCGGATGAAGGCGTAGGCGCGGGCGGCCTTGGCCAGCGAGATCGACGCACGGGGCGAACCGCCGTAGGCGATCAGGTTCTGCAATTTCTGGAGGTTGTACTCCGCGGGTTCGCGCGTGGCGAAGATGATGTCGATGATGTATTTCTCGATCTTTTCGTCCATGTAGACGTCCTCGACCACCTTGCGGGCCTTGACGATGTCGTCGGGGGTGATGACCCTGCCCACCTCGGGCATGCCGGCGCCCGAGAGGTTCATGCGCACGATGTCGCGCTCCTCCTGCTTCTTGGGGTAGGAGATTTTGGCCTTGAGCATGAAACGGTCGACCTGCGCCTCGGGCAGCGGGTAGGTTCCCTCCTGCTCCAGGGGGTTCTGCGTGGCCAGCACCAGGAAGGGCTGCGGCAGGGGATAGGTGTTGTCGCCGATGGTCACCTGACGCTCCTGCATGGCTTCGAGCAGCGCCGACTGCACCTTGGCCGGGGAGCGGTTGATTTCATCCGCCAGTACGAAGTTGGCGAAGATCGGACCTTTGCGGACGACGAAATCCTCGTTCTTCTGCGAGTAGATCAGCGTGCCGATCAGGTCGGCGGGCAGCAGGTCGGGGGTGAACTGGATGCGCGAGAAACAGGCGTCGACGGCCTTGGCGAGCGTGGTGATGGCCAGCGTCTTGGCCAGTCCCGGAACGCCTTCCAGAAGGATGTGGCCGTTGGACAGCAGGCCGATCAGCAGGGTGTCCACCAGGTGGCTCTGGCCCACGATGACCTTTCCCATTTCGTTGCGGAGCGTATCGACGAAAACGGATTCGCGTTCGATGCGCTCGTTGAGTTCTTTGATGTTGATGACTTCGCTCATTGTATTTGTCGTGTTATTCTGTTTGTTTTTTCAATTTTGTTTTTCCAACGTTTTTTCATCGAAATTATTGCAAATTTAATAAAATAAAACGGGTAAAACAGTTCGGTTTCATCGGTTTTTTTCTATCTTGTTATCTGTTAACCCTTAATCTCGATTAACTATGAGAAAATTCTATCTTTTACTGTGCGGCGGTGTCGCATTCAGTTTCATTGCCTGTGAAGTGGATTCGGTTGCAGACGGAAGTCGCGAGGCCGTTTCGGAGTCGCACGCCGTTTCCGAAACTCGGGCTTTGGAGAATCTTGCCAATGCGTTGGCAGTTATCGACGGTTCCGGAACCCGTGCTTCGGGTAAGCAGCGAACGGTGCAGCGTGTCACGCCTGTTTTTCGGGCCGATGCCAGCCGGGGGACGACCCGCAGTTCCGATGTACAGAGTGACACACTTGCTTATATCGTCGAATTCGGTGAGGGAGAAGGCAGTGCGATTCTCGCTGCGGACAATCGTTTGGAACCGGTTGTCGCAATTTATGACGAGTATGTCGCCACGGAAGAGGATTTGCGTCAGGATGCGTTTGAACCCGATGCGTGGCGGATACCCGAGAACCTTTACTGCGAGGAGGAAGACGAATATTATCTGGGAGATATTAATGCTGGCGGCGACGGCGGTTCCGCCCCGCTTTTCCGCGAAACGCAACTTATTAAAGATTATCTGGGTAAGAATAACTCGGGGGAGCCTTCTTACGATGTGGAAAAAGAACGATATATCGTTGAACACATTCGTCCCATGCTGACTACCAAATGGCATCAGAAATCGCCCTTCAGTGATCTGACGCCCGGGAATTATCCCGCAGGATGTGTGGCGATTGCGGTTGCGCAAATTATGGCTTACCATGAATATCCCCGGGATTTTTGCAATTGGGCTTCGGTGAAGAAATATGAAGAAATGAAAGAAAAGCCGAATCATTCGGTGAATATAGATTACCTTGTTGCATGTGACCAATTGGCTCTGATGGCTGTAAGAATAGGGCAGGGATGTGACATGAAATATAATTATTTCTTGTCGGGAGAATCTTTTACAACTCCGATTAAGGCAAAGCGGTTTTTAAGAAATATCGGGTATTACGGAACGAAGCGGGAAATCGGCTACGATTCGGGCTTGATCGTATCGAACTTGAAGGCGGGTTGTCCGGTATTTATCGGAGCAATGACCGAAAAATGTTATGGTCATGCCTGGGTAATAGACGGTTATGCTACCTATGAAATTGTTGTAGATACCTATGCCGGGCGTAATCTCATAAGCAGGAGGGTCGATAAATCTCTCCTTTTGCATTGTAACTGGGGTTGGGATGGAAAGTACGACGGATACTTTGCCAGCAAAGCTTTCGATGCAGTGAAAGGGTGTTATTTGGCAGACGATAACGCTGCCGTTTCGCAGACGCGAGGTGCGAACACGAAGAATTACACTTGGTGGTTCCGAATCGTTACTTATAATAAACCGTAGCAATTATGAAAAAACTTGTTCTTCTACTGTGTGTTTTGTCGGCTGTCGGTTGCGTCAAATCATATGAGGATTATTACACCCGTTCATTTGTACTTTCATATGGGAATATGAGGGGAATATCCGTTGCTATGACAGATTTCGGATTGGGGTATTCTGTCGATTTTGTCGGCGAGGGCGAATGGGATATAGCTATGAGCGGTAAAAAGAAGGATGTCTATAATCAATTGTGCGAAAAACACAATGATGTATCTTATAATCGTCGGGTTCGGGTTTATTTTTATGATCAAGGACTCAACCCGCGGTGTTTCCGGGATTTCGTTAATCTGGAGGTGTGGAGTTCCGCGGACTGGGATGCCGAACATCCTGCGGAGACGTCGCTCAACGATCTGGCGCGCTTTTACAGCAACACGCCCTGGCCTTATATCCAGAGCGGCTATACGCAAAAATACCATGAACAACCGAACGGTGAATATTATCCCGTCGATAAATTGATTTCCGAACTTACGCCGGATGATATGACGCTTTTGCCCAGAGGGGGGTTTTATTTTCGGTTTGTCACCCGGCCGGCGCAGCCCGGAAAACATACGCTTTTCGTACGCCTGACAGCCGATGACGGAAAGGTGTTCGAGGCGAGTTGCGACGTGGAGTTTCAATAAGCGTGTCGTTGCTGTCGGGGTGCGACGGGTCGGTAAAATTTTCCGAAATCGGCGGAACTTTGTCCAAGGGGCGTGCAAAAAGTATTAACTTTGCAGTCATGGAATCCAAAGAATCTCTGATATTACAAGGTCTGAACCCCGCCCAGCGGGATGCCGTGGTCAATTACGACTCGCCGTCGCTCATCATCGCAGGCGCCGGGTCGGGCAAAACCCGCGTGCTGACCTCGCGCATCGCATACATGATCGAGCAGGGCGTGAAGCCCTGGAACATTCTGGCCCTGACCTTTACGAACAAAGCCGCCGAGTCGATGCGCGAACGCATCGCGCAGATGCTGCCCGACAACCGCAGCCGCTATATCCGGATGGGTACGTTTCACTCGGTGTTTTCGCGCATCCTGCGGGAGAACGCCGGGAAGATCGGCTTCACCGACTCGTTCACGATCTACGAACCCTCGGACTGCAAGAATCTGATAAAGACCATTGTCCGCGAACTGAACCTTCCGGACGAGAAGTACAAGCCCAACGTGCTCTCTTCGCGGATCTCCTACGCCAAGAACTGCCTCGTGACGCCGGGCGCCTATCTGGCCAATTCGACCTGTGCCGCCGAGGACCGGCAGGCCCAGATTCCCGAATTCGGCAATATTTACAACATCTACTGCCAGCGCTGCAAGCGCAACGGCGCGATGGACTTCGATGATTTGCTTTTGCAGACCAACATCCTGCTGCGGGACTGCCCCGACGTGCTGGCCCGCTACCAGGAGCAGTTCCAATATATTCTGGTCGACGAGTACCAGGACACCAACTATGCGCAGTATACGATCATCCGCCGGTTGTCGCAGACCCACTCGAAGGTCTGCGTCGTGGGCGACGACGCGCAGTCGATCTACTCGTTCCGCGGGGCCAAGATCGAGAACATCCTCTCCTTCAAGAAGGATTATCCCGATGCGATGGTCTTCAAACTGGAGCAGAACTACCGTTCGACGCGCACGATCGTCGACGCGGCCAACTCGGTGATCGTCCGCAACTCGAAGCGCATGGAGAAACACTGCTTCTCGGAGGGCGACGTGGGCGACAAAATCCGCATCCTGAAGGCGTATACCGACCGTGAGGAGGCCGAAATGGTCGTCACGGACCTGCGCGACAAGGTTCGTGCGGCGGACGACGAATGGTCGGAGGCGGTGATCCTCTACCGTACGAACAACCAGTCGGCCGTGCTGGAGGACAACCTCCGCCGCCGGGGCATTCCCTACCGCATCTACAAGGGTTCGTCGTTCTACGACCACAAGGAGATCCGCGACATGATGGCCTACATCCGGCTGGTGATCAATCCCCGCGACGACGAGGCGTTCAAACGCATCGTGAACTACCCGGCGCGCGGTATCGGCGACACGACCGTGCAGCGCATCGCGCAGCTGGCCGCCGAGCGGGGCGTCTCGATGTGGGAGGCGGTCGACGCGCTGGTCGCCGAACCCGTCACGGACCCCGTGCAGCGCACCATCGCGCGCAAGGTGGCGGATTTCGTGGCGATGATCCGGGCGATGTCGCTGGCCCGCAACGACAAGAGCCTGTACGACTTCGGCATGGAGATCGCCTCGCGGTCGGGCATCATCGCGGCCTACCGCACCGAGAACACTCCCGAGGCGGCTTCGGCGCTGGACAACATCGAGGAGCTGCTGAATTCGATGCAGGAGTTCAAGGAGCGGGTCGACGCCGAAATCCGGGGCGGCGAGCGTTCCGAAGAGGAGGAGGCCACGATCGAGGAGTGGCTGCAGAACATGATGCTGATGACCGACATGGATCAGGACGACCCCGAGAGTAAGAACAAGGTGACGTTGATGACGGTCCATTCGGCCAAAGGGCTTGAATATAAATATGTGTATATCGTGGGTCTGGAAGAAAACCTCTTCCCCTCGCAGCGGGCGGTCGAGTCGCCCGACGGCATCGAGGAGGAGCGCCGCCTGTTCTACGTGGCCCTGACCCGCGCCAAGGTTTCGGCGACGATTTCCTACGCCGAGATGCGTTTCAAGTGGGGCAACATGGAGTTTTCGCGTCCGAGCTGTTTCCTGCGCGAGATCGACCCCCGGTACATCGAGTCGGACGCCGATTTCGCGGAGACGCGTCCGCAGCGTCGGCCCGGCGACGACGGACCCGCGGCCATCGACGAACTGCGCCGCCGCTTCGACTACCGCTTCCAGCAGAAACAGCAGGGCGGCGGACGTTTCGGAGGCGGCGGAAACGGCGGTCCGGGAGGTTCGGGCCGCGGCGGTTCCTACGGCAGCGGCAGCGGTTCTTTCGGCGGCAGCGGCGGCCGTGCGGCGGCCGGGGAGTCGGGTTCTGCGCGTCGTTTCGCGCGGGCTGCGGAGTCCCGGCGCCCGGCGGCGGCTCCCGACCCGGCGCTCGTGCAGACGCCCCGGCCTTCGACCGACGGCATGCGCCGTGTCGGCGTGCGGCAGGCGATGGACGGCGGGCTTTCCTCCGGGAATCCGGCGTCGGTGAGCGGCGAATACGCCGTGGGACAGCGCGTCGAGCACCCGAAATTCGGCGTGGGCATCGTGCAGCGCATCGAGACCCTCGCCACGGACCACAAACTCGTGGTGGCCTTCGACAATGCGGGCGAAAAGACCCTGCTGGCAAAATTTGCGAAACTTACCAAACTGTAAACCGGAACGGCATGACGAACCCCTCTCCGCTGGTTTCGGTCTGTATGACCACCTACAACCACGAACCCTATATCGCCCGGGCTATCGAAAGCGTGCTGGCGCAGCAGACCTCGTTCGGCGTGGAGTTGGTCCTGGGGGAGGATTGCGGCACGGACCGCACGGCGGAGATATGTCGTGAATATGCGGCGAAATACCCCGACCGCATCCGGCTGGTGACCTCGCCGGAGAACGTCGGCTGGCGGCGGAACTACCGCCGGACGTTCGAGGCGTGCCGCGGGAAATACGTGGCCTACCTCGACGGCGACGACTGGTGGTGCGATCCGCTGAAACTGCAAAAACAGGCCGACTTGATGGAGTCGGACCCCGGATGCGGCATGTGCTATACGCGCGCCTCGAACTACTGGCAGGCCACGGACCGCACGGAACCCGACCACCCGGACCATTACACCGATTTTGCCCGTCTGCTTTGCAGCCTGACGATCGCCAACTGCGCGACGCTGGCCCGCCGGGAGCTGATCGCACGGTATTACGACGAGGTGCGCCCCGCAGAGCATCCCGAATGGAAGACCGACGACGCTCCGATGTGGCTCTGGTTTTCGGTGTGCAGCCGGATCCGTTACATGCCCGACATCACGGCCGTGCACCGGCGTCTGCCCGACAGCGTGAGCCACAGCACGGCTTACCGGAAGCGGATCGCCTTCTGCGACTCGCTGATGGACATAAGCCTCTGGTTCGACGCCCGCTACGGTGCGGGCCGCAACCGTTTCCGCATTCTCCGGCGGCGCAGTTCGGTGGCTTTGTGGGTCCTTTCGTGGGAAGGTCCGGTCGGGGAGTACGTGGCGCGCTGGCGGCGCGACGTTGCGGCCTGCCCGCGCCTGCTGCTCTGCCCCGAAGGAGCGGGGCTGCTGGTGAAAAAGATTCTTTTCCGACGTAAAAAATAGCGTTTATGACAACAAAAGAGCGTTACGACGGCATTATCGCCTGGTTCTCGGAGCACATGCCCGTGGCCGAAAGCGAACTGCACTACACGGACCCCTATCAGCTGCTGGTGGCGGTGATCCTCTCGGCGCAGTGCACCGACAAACGGGTCAACATGACCACCCCGGCGCTGTTCGAGGCCTTTCCCACGCCGCACCACATGGCCCGCGCCACAGCCGAGGAGATTTACCCGTATATAAAGAGCATCTCCTACCCCAACAACAAGGCCCGAAACCTCGCGGGAATGGCCCGGATGCTCTGCGAGGAGTTCGGCGGCGAAGTCCCGAGCGACCTGGAGCAGATGCAGCGCCTGCCCGGCGTGGGCCGCAAGACGGCCAACGTGCTGGGGGCCGTGCTGTGGCAGAAGGAGGTGATGCCGGTCGACACGCACGTTTTCCGGGTCTCGGAGCGCATCGGGCTGACGACCCGTTCGAAAACACCGCTCCAGACCGAACTGGCTCTTGAGAAGAATATTCCCGGCCACCTGCTGCCCGTCGCCCATCACTGGCTGATCCTTCACGGGCGTTATGTCTGCGTGGCCCGGGCCCCGAAATGCGGCGAGTGCGGCATTGCGACGTGGTGCCGCAAATACGCCGCCGACCATCGACAACCTAAAACCTCAAAGAAATGATAAGACTTGCTTTCCGTCTTTTGCTGATACTGCTGCCCCTGGGCGGCATGGCCCGGACGCCGCAGGATTCTCTGCGGGTGCTGTGGGTCGGCAACAGTTTCTCCTATTGCAACGATTTGCCCGGTATGGTGCAGAAGATCGCCTCGACCCAAAAGGTAAAACTCTCCTGCACGCGCTTTCTCAAGAGCGGCGAACGCTTCTCGGGGCACCTGAAAAACAAGAAGCTGTTGCAGGCCATTGCCGACGGCGGCTGGGATTACGTCGTCCTGCAGGAGCAGAGCTCGGCTCCCGCGATGGCGACCGGACAGGTGGCCCGCGAGGTCTATCCCGCGGCCCGGACGCTCGACAGCCTGGTGCATGCCGCGTCGCCCGACGCCCGGGTGATCTTCTACATGACCTGGGGGCACAAGTACGGTCACCGGATACCTGTGGAAGAATACCCGCTTTCGAACGGATACGAGGGGATGCAGGAGCGTCTGAAGACCAGCTACCTCGAAATGGCCTACGACAACGGCGCGTGGTGCGCCCCGGTGGGCATGGCGTGGCGGACGGTGCGGCACGAACGGCCCGACTGCATCCTCTACCGGCCCGATTGCTACCATCCCGCGGTTCCGGGCAGCTATCTGGCGGCCAACGTCATTTTCACGACGATCCTCCAGCGTCCCTACCAGACGGCCTTCACCGCGGAACTTCCGGCCGAGCAGGCCGAATATCTCCAGCGTACGGCCCAGCATACCGTGCTCGACAACCTCGTGCTGCTGAATATCCGGTAGGACTGTCGGTGTATCCCGCGGTTTTTGTATCTCGGGTGTCGTAACGACACTTTTATTAGCCGGTACGTTTTGCCGGACCGCAAAACGGTTCGGTTTTGGAAACGTCCCGGCTTTTTTGTATCTTTGTCAAATCCACCAAAGCGGAGGAAACCGAATGAAGCTATCGAAAGAACATATCGAACGTCTGCGGGAGATGCTCGCCCGACCCGGGCAGCGGATTGTCATCGTTTCACATACCAACCCCGACGGCGATGCCGTCGGATCGTCGCTCGCATGGGCCGAGGTCCTGCGTACGATGGGACATGCGGTGACCTGTGTCGTTCCCAATAAATTCCCCTATTTCCTCGACTGGATGCCCGGTATCGACGAAATCGTGGTCTTCAAAACCGACACCGAAGGGCGCGCCGCGCGCGCCATCGCGGAGGCCGACATGATCTTCTGCCTCGATTTCAATGCCGTTTCGCGGCTCGAAATCCTCAGCGACACCATCGAGGCCAACACCACCGCCCGCCGCGTGCTGATTGACCATCACCTCTCGCCCGACGAAGGTTTCGACCTGATGTTCTCGCATCCCGATTCGTCGAGCACGTGTTTTCTGGTTTACAGCATCGTCGAGGCGATGTGCGGCACCGGGGCTATCACACGCCGCATGGCCGAGTCGCTCTACGTGGGCATGATGACCGACACGGGCAATTTCGCCTTCTCGTTCCTCACCCCGGAGCTGTTCCGCGCCGTGGCCGTGCTGGTCGAGAAGGGCATCTCGATCCCCGACATTCACAACAGCGTCTACAACGCCTATACCGAAGGCCGTGCGCGGCTGTTCGGCTACGCCATCAACCGCAAGATGGAGGTGATCCAGGACGGGACGGTGGCCTACATGTCCTTGCTGGAGAACGAGATGCGCCGCTTTCAGTTCCAGCAGGGCGACAGCGAGGGATTCGTCAACTACGCCCTCACGATCAAAAAGGTCAAGATGTCGGCCATGTTTCTCGCCCACCGCAAGTTCATCCGCGTGTCGCTGCGCTCGCGGGGCGACGTCGACGTCAACCTCTTCGCCCGGAAGTATTTCAGCGGCGGCGGCCACAAGAACGCCGCGGGGGGCAAGTCGTTCGTCTCGATGCAGGAGACCATCGACCACTACGTCCGTTCGGTGAAGGAGTTTGCCGACGAAGGCCATCTGGGCTGACCGTCATGGACGATTTCCGCCTCAAGGTCTTTATCGCCGCGGCCCGGACGTTGAGTTTCACCCGGACCGCCGAACAACTCTACATTTCGCAGCCCGCCGTCAGCAAGCACATCGGCGAGCTGGAATCCCGTTATAAGGTGCAGCTTTTCACCCGCCGCGGCAGCCGTCTGGAGCTGACCGATGCGGGGCGTACGATGCTGGAGGCCGCCGAACGGCTCCTCGACGATTATCGCCGCCTCGAATACGAGATGAGCCTCTGCGCCGACCAGGCCGGGGGCGAACTCCGTCTCGGGGCCAGCACGACCATTGCGCAGTATCTGCTGCCGCCGATCCTGGCGCACTTCACGGCGCGCTTCCCCGGGGTGCGGGTCTCGATGTCGTCGGGCAACAGCGCCGAGGTCGAGCAGGCGTTGGGCGAACACGCCGTGGACCTGGGGCTGGTCGAGAGCCTCACCCGCCGGCAGGGGCTGCACTACACGCTTTTCAGGCCCGACGAACTGGTGCTGGTGGCCCGTCCGGGCGGGAAATACGCCCGCCGGGAGACGGTGACCCCCGAGGAGCTTTCGCACATCCCGCTGGTGCTGCGCGAAAGCGGTTCGGGGACGCTCGAAGTGATCGCCGCGGCCCTTGCGGCCAAGGGCATTCGTCTTTCGCAGCTCGACGTGGCGATGCGCCTCGGCACGACCGAGGGGATCAAGGCCTTCGTCCGCAACAGCGACGCCATGGCCATCGTGTCGGTGATTTCGGTGGTGGACTGCCTGCGCAGCGGCGAGCTGCGGATCGTCGACATCGAGGGGCTGACGCTCTCCCGCGATTTCGCTTTCGTGCATGCCGAGGCCGAACCCGCGCGTCTGGCGCGGCGGTTCATCGACTTCGCCCGGGCGGATTTCTGACCGCCGGACCCCGGCTGCTTATCCCCGTGTCATAACTTCAGGTTATCCCGGATAACCAAATCTTGTTCCGTATCCCGATAAAAGATGCGACCTTTGCCGTCGAAATAAAACAAAAGTTATCGGTCGTCATTAAAACTGCAAGGATATGCTGGAAAAAGGTAACAGGGCGAACACCCTGCACGGAATTCTCCTGATCGCCCTGTTTTCGTTCGCGGCGTTTTACATCGCCGAAGTTCCCATTGTCAAACGGCTCTCGTTCAGCCCCCTGATCGTCGGCATCGTGCTGGGCATGCTCTATGCCAACAGTCTGCGCAACCGGCTGCCCGAGACGTGGGTTCCCGGCATAAAATTCTGCACCAAGCAGGTGCTGCGCTGGGGCATCATCCTTTACGGGTTCCGCCTGACGCTGGCCCAGGTGGCGGCTGTGGGTGTGCCGGCCGTCGTCGTGGACCTGATCGTCGTGACGGTCACCATCCTGGGGGGCGTCCTGCTGGGCCGCCTGCTGAAGATCGACCGCGACACGGCGCTGATGACCTCGACGGGCAGCGCCATCTGCGGCGCGGCGGCTGTACTGGGGGCCGAGCCGGTGGTGAAGTGCGAGGGGTACAAAACCGCCATCGCCGTCTCCACGGTCGTCATTTTCGGAACCCTCTCGATGTTCCTCTATCCGGTCATGTACCGCACGGGCATGCTCGACGGGATGACCGACACGGAAGTGGCCGTCTACACGGGCAGTACGCTGCACGAGGTGGCCCATGTGGCCGGGGCGGGCAATGCGATGGACCCCACCGATGCGCTGGGGATCGCCGGAACGGCCACCATCACCAAGATGATCCGCGTCATGCTGCTCGCGCCCGTGCTCGTGATCATGGGTTTCGTGCTGGCGGGCCGCCGGAAAAGGTCCGGGGGCGAGGCGGGAAAAAACAGGATCACCGTGCCGTGGTTCGCCTTCGGGTTCATCGGGTTCATCGGCCTCAATTCGCTGCTGCAATACCTCTGCGGGGCGGAGACGGTCCGGGAAATTCCGCTCAACGGGGCCATCGAGTATGTCGATACCTTCCTGCTGACGATGGCCATGACGGCGCTGGGGACCGAAACGAGCCTCGACAAATTCAGGCAGGCGGGAGCCAGGCCTTTCGTGCTGGCCGGCCTGCTCTACGTCTGGCTGGTGGCGGGCGGTTACTTCGTCACGAAATACGTGGTCGGCATGTTGTAGCGGCCGCTTTACAGCTTCGGCAGCGCCGGGTTTTCGTGCTCGGAGTAGCGAAGCACCCGTTCCCGAATGAAGTCCGCGAAACCGCGGGCTTCTTCGTATGTAAGGGCCTCGGGGTAGCTCATCAGCACCAGCCGATGGGGGTGGAACGGCCGCCGGAACGAGGGGTGGACGTACTCGTAGGGATTGGTGACGAAGCCCAGCCGCTGGTAGAAATGCTGGCGGCGGACCGAGATTTCATCCTCCGGCGGGTCGATCTCCAGGATGACGCGCCGCCCTTCGCAAAAAGCCGCGAGGGCTTTCGATCCCATGTTCTGTCCCCGCAGTCGGGGCGAGACGGCCAGGTGCTCGACATAGTGGTAATCCCCGGCGTTCCAGTGGAAGAGGATGCCGATGAACTCGTCGCTGCGCCAGATGCCGTCGGCCTCGAAATGCGGGTCGCCGAAGGCACGGTCGTAACCCGTGCCGTCCCAGCGTTCGCAGTCGGGGAAGGAGGCCTCGTAAAGCGCCCATGCCTCGGCCCAGCCCTTGTCCGAGCGCGATCTGAAAGGTATGAATCGCAGTTGCTGTGTCATGGTTCTCAATTTTCGGCAAGATACGGCAAATTTCGCACAAAAACCAATTTTCACGACTGTCCGAACGAGCCGCAACCGCTTCCGCGGCTCCTGCCCGTTTGCAGGGAGCGGAAAGATCCCCGGAGTTTCGGCCCGGGGATTTCCGGTTTCCGGGGGAGGGACGGAACGGGGCGCTCCGAAAAAAAATCGCGCGGCAGGGGTCGGTATCCGGAAACGGCGTGTCTACCGGGTGAAAGCAAAGAGGAAAATCTGTTTTGTGTAAATGATATGCGGAAAGAGATAGACAGACTGATCGATTCGTACCGGAGCAATGCTTTGAACAAGGAGGAGGCCGGTATGCTGGCGGAATGGCTGGAGGAGTCGGATGAAAACCGGGCTTATTTCAGGGAGTGTCTCGCCGGACGGGAACTGCCCGCGTCGGCCAGGGCGGAGCGGGAATGGGCGCGTTTCGCCGCCCGCAACAGGATTCTGTTCGCGGTTCCCGAGGTTGCCGGGCCGCGCCGGAGGCCCTTCCTGCGCTATGTGGCCGCCGCCGCCGTGGTTGCGGCGGGCGTCTGCGCCGCGTGGTTCTGGCAGCGCACCCCCGATGTCGCGCCCGAAGCCGGGACCGGGACGGAGATCAGCGCCGCACAGCCTTTGGAATACCGCACGGCGCGCGGCGAGAAACTCGACATCGTGCTGCCCGACGGATCGAAGGTCTGCATGAATTCCGAGGCGACGCTCACCGTGGACCCGGGATTCGGGAAGGCAACGCGCGAGATCGAGTTCGACGGCGAGGCGTTTTTCACCATTTCGCCCGATAAAAACTGTCCGTTCATCATCCACAGCGCCAACAACAACTATACGGTGTTGGGAACGTCGTTCAACCTCCAGTCCTATGCCCGGGAGAATTTCGCCGTGGTGACGCTTCATACGGGGTGCTTGCAGGCGCAGGTCCGGAAGGACGTCATCATCCTCGATCCCAACGAGGAGCTGCAGATCGACGCTTCGACCAACACGATCTCCAAGCGGGAGGTGCGTGTCGACGATTCGATCGGCTGGATCGAAGGGCGGCTGGTTTTCTCGGGACATCCGCTCAAGGACGTGGCCAACAAACTTTCGCGCTATTACCAGGTGAAGATCAACATTCACGACGAGATCGCCAACCTGCAATATACGGGCATGGTGGACCGGGAGACGCTGCCGGAGGCCCTGCGGATGATCTCCGCGACCTCGCCGGTGAAGCTTTCCATCACCAACATCGACGGGGAGTATTTCCTCTCCCGGGCGAAACGAAAATAACAGACGGATTATCAAACTACCTAAACGATTGAATGAATGAGCAATTTTAACAAATTCGAAGGTTGCTGTACGATGCTGCGACGCTGGCTGGCGTGCGGACTTGCAGCGATGTCTCTGGCGGTTGCGGGCACCGCCCGCGCCTCCGAAGCCGGGGAGAAACCCGCTTCGACCGTAACGCTTAGCGTCGAGAGAGCCTCGTTGGCTTCGGTCCTGAAGAAGATCGAGGCCCAGACCTACTACACGTTCTTCTTCAACAACGAGTTGGTGGGCAAGGCCGCTCCGGTGACACTCTCCGTGAAGCAGGCCCCGGTTCTCGACGTGCTGGCGAAGATTTTCGCCGGGAGCGACCTCACCTATGAGTTCCGGGAGGATAAGATTCTGATCAAACGCAGGAACGCCGACAAATCCGCCGCGCAGGCGCAGGAGGCCGGGACTGCTTCGGATGTCGGCGGACAGGCCGCCGGCGCGGACCGTCCGGTCTCCCCCCCCCGGCAGCAGGGTAGCGCCTCCCCGGCCGCTCCGGCGCTGGTTCAGGGCGTCGTCCGGGACGATGCCGGACAGCCCGTCGCGGGCGTCAGCGTGATCGTCAAGGGTTCGCTCGTAGGAGCCGTCACCGAAAGCGACGGTTCGTACCGCATCAAGGCGCGCCCCAACGACCAGCTGTCGTTCAGCTTCCTGGGCTTCAAGACGCAGGATGTCTACGTCGGCAGCAAGACGACGATCGACGTGGCCCTGGTCAGCACGGCGCAGGCCATCGACGACGTGGTCGTGACGGCGCTGGGTATGAAGCGTGAGGAGAAATCACTGGGTTATGCCGCCACGAAGGTCAAGGGCGACGTCTTCTCGTCGTCGGCCTCGTCGTCCAACTGGATGTCGGGCCTTTCGGGCCAGGTGGCGGGGCTCTCCGTGGCCAAAGCCAACACGGGCGGCGGCGGTTCGATGCGCGTGACGCTGCGCGGCGAGTCGTCGATCGACCTCAACAACAACGGGGCACTGTTCGTGATCGACGGCGTGCCGATGTTCAACACCTCGGCCGCCGGAGGCGAGTCGGGCGCCTATTCGATCGACTACGGAAACGGTACGGGCGACGTCAACCCCGAGGACATCGAGAACATCACGGTGCTGAAAGGCCCCGCGGCGACCGCCCTCTACGGTTCGGAGGCCGCCAACGGCGCCATCATCATCACGACGAAGTCCGGCGAAGGGCAGGACGGATCGGTGTCGGTGACCTTCACCTCGAATTTCGTCGTCGACCAGATCAACTCCTCGCCCGACTTCCAGTACGTCTACGGACAGGGTTCGTCGAAGGGAACCGACGGTTTCCACTACGGCGACCCGGTCGACGGCGAGGGCACGAGCACGCTCGACGTGTCGTCGTGGGGCCCCAAGATGGACGGGACACTCTATTACCAGTATTTCGACGTGAATCGCGGCATCGGCGTCGACGAGAACGGTGCGCGCATCAAGACGCCGTTCGTCAGCTACGGCAACTGGTTCAAGAATTTTTTCCAGAACGGATGGACGGCGACCAACACGCTCTCGGTTTCGGGCAAGATCAACAAGAACAACTCGATCCGTTTCTCGGTGACCGACTACCGCAGTGAGTCGAAGAACCAGATCGTGAGCATGCCCGTGAGCCAGGCTTCGGGCGTTGCGAGCCGTTACAGCAACACGGGCCGCATCTGCAACTGGGGCTGGGAGGTTTCGGTCAACGGCACGCTCGTGAAGACCAAGAAGGTGCAGTGGAAAGCCTACGCCAACTGGGCGCTCAACCGCAACCGCGTGCTCGAACTGGGCGAGCTGATCCATAAACAGACGTTCGACTGGACGGGGGCTTTCCTGCACGGCGACCACTTGAGCCGCCCTTACAGCCTCCACTGCGTCGATCTGGGACAGGGGTTCAAGGAACCGGCGGTTTACTGGCAGCAGAGCGGCGATTCGCGTCATCTTGCGGCGGTGGGCCGCGCCGTGGAGAAGATGCGCCATACGATCGGGCTTCCGACGGGTCTCTGGGCCGGTGACGAGAAGCTCCGCTTCGGCGATCCGACACTCGGGTCGGAACTCTGCACGGCCGTCGAAATGATGTTTTCGCTGGAGCAGATTCTCCAGATCACGGGAGGCCGCGAGTGGGGCGACTATCTCGAACGCGTAGCCTACAACGCCCTGCCGACCCAGACGACCGATGCGCAGGACGCCCGGCAGTATTACCAGCAGGTCAACCAGGTGGAGGTCACGCGCAAGGTGCGTCCCTTCTCGACGCCCCACGAGGACACGGACATCGTTTTCGGCCTCTATACGGGTTATCCGTGCTGCACGTCGAACCTGCACCAGGGGTGGCCCAAGCTGGTGCAGAACCTTTGGTATGCGACCCGCGACGGGGGCCTGGCCGCCTTGGTCTACGCCCCTTCGACGGTCGAGACCACGGCAGGCGGCATGAAAGTCGCCATCGAGGAGCGCACTGACTATCCCTTCCGCGAGCGGATCGCGTTCCGTGTGACGCTGCCCGGGGCCGGGAAGCGGGCGACGGCGGCATTCCCGCTTCACCTGCGCATCCCCGGCTGGTGCGCCGAACCCGGGATCACGCTCAACGGTGAAAAGGTCGCATTCCGCAACGTGGGCGAAGGGATCGTGGTCGTGGAACGCGCATGGCGTTCGGGCGACTGTCTGAACGTGACTTTCCCGGCGTGCGTCGCCGTGCGTCGCTGGTACGACGAGGCGGCCGTCGTCGAGCGCGGTCCGCTGGTCTACGCCCTGCGTATGGACGAGAAGTGGGAGCGTCGTGAGATGGAACCCGGGAAACAAGCTCTTTACGGCCCTTATTATTACGAGGTGACCTCGGATTCCCCGTGGAATTTCTGCCTTCCGAAAGCGAACGTCCGGCCCGAAGCGGTCGCCGAAAGTTTCGTGGTGGAGGACGATGGCGAAATGGCGCCCTATCCCTGGACTCTGGACGGCTCTCCGGTGAAGATCCGCACGCGGGCCAACCGCCTGGGCGACTGGACGCTGTATAGCGGATCGGCGGGACCGATCGCCTTCGTCTCCTCGCAGCGGATGTACATGTCGCCCGAAGAGGAGTGGATCGAGTTGATTCCCTACGGCTGTACGACGCTGCGTATCACGGAGTTTCCCGTGCGCTGATCCGTCCGGCGGATTTCCGGAAATGTAAATCACCCCTGCCGGAAATACTTCCGACAGGGGTGAAATCCGCGGGTTTCACGACGAAACGTTTGTAGGCCGCGGCCGTGGGGGCGTGCTGCCCCCCCCCTCCGACCTGTGCGTAGAACCACTCCTGCAGGTGGCCGAGCATCAGGTGGTTGTGCGAATGGTCCGTGCGGGCGTCCCTCGGCTCGGGCAGGGCTGTCAACCCATTTTTTACACGATAGAGCCAAAGAAAGCAGGATAAAGAAATCTCCGGTCCGCCCTGTTTGGCCGCGACTATTTACAGTCGCGGCCAAACACGGTCCCAGCCTTCCTGCGGCGAAAATTGCCGTTGAGAATTATAGCCTTCGGCGCCCGGACACAAGTCCGTGACCTTGTGCCCGACAGTTTCTGGTCCACTCGTCACTCCGAGCTACTTTGAAGGGATCAAGCCCATCACGCAAAAAGCCTTGTTTATCCTGTAAAAGAAAAAAGGACGCTGATTACCAGCATCCTTCAGTGCCCAGGACAAGGGTTGATTTGTGAGAATAGATACAAATAGATGAAATTTGAACGTATTTATAATATATTAAAATACAGAATATTAGAATTATATACTATGAAATGTGTTTTGTCTGTTTTTAGCTGTTTTGCAAAAATGCGGACACGGTGCGGACGCAAAAGTATTGCTGTATTCGAATATAAATCATATCTTTGTAGAGTATAAAATGAGGATGTATGGCAAAAGTTACATATGTTTTGGCGCAAGGGGAGAACAGCGCGGGAGAATCGCAAGTTAATTTCCGTGTCTATGTTTCCCGCGAATTGCGTGTACGTGTGCCGTCCGGCATTTGGGTCGATCGGAAACGTTGGGGAAAGAAAAACGATATCAATATTCCGAACACACCGGGGGAGGAGCGCGATGCGCTGTTGGCAAAGCGGGCGAAATTGAAAGAATTGGTCGATGTAATTGAGACCTCGGTCGAGGCGGCAGACGATAAATCGATTGTTACGCGCGAATGGCTCGAAAAGTTGATCCGGCGCACTTTGCGGCCAAAGACGGCGACTTCTGTCGAGGATAAGAAAATAGATTTTTTCTCGTTGACAAATGAATATCTCACTACACACAAATTGTCCGAGTCGCGTGTCAAACATTTCAATGTGCTGGTGCGGACGTTGAGGCGATATGAGTTGTATCGTAAACTGTCGAACCGACGGTTCGTGCTGGATGTACATACCGTATCCCCGACGACGCTCGATGATTTCGGGGCATTTCTGATGAAAGAACCGGAAATCTTCGACGTACATCCGGAGTTGTATGACGAGGTGCCGTATGCTCGGCCGAAGGTGAGGAAGAATCTGCCTGTGAAGCGCGGCCCCTATCTCAATGCTGCGGGAGAAACGGTAATTCCCGGCCGTCCGAAAGAGCGGGGAATGAATTACGTTTCGGATATGTTGATTCGTCTGCGGTCGTTCTATGTATGGTTAAACGATAACGGACATACCTCCAATGATCCGTTCAAGCAGTATAAGATTGCGGAGATTGTCTACGGTACGCCCATCTATATTACGACCGACGAACGCAAACAGTTGGCCGAAGCGGATATGGGGGATGACAAGCAGCTGGAAACGCAACGAGATATTTTTGTTTTTCAATGTATGATCGGTTGCCGGGTGAGCGACCTTTACAAGATGACCTATGCCAATATCATCGGCGATTGCATCGAATATGTTCCCCGTAAGACGCGAGACGACCGGGTGGTGACGGTCTCGGTGCCGCTGATCGGTGCTGCGAAGGAGTTGATTCGCAAATACCTCGATGAGAACCGTGGAACGCTGTTTCCGTTTATTTCGGAGCAAAAGTATAATGTCTATATCAAAGCGGCGTTCCGTAAAGCGGGACTGACACGCATGGTGACGACGATCGACCAGCGGACGCGGCAGAATGTTCAGGTGCCGATCTGCGACCTTGCTTCGTCGCACATGGCACGGCGGACATTCATCGGGAATGTTTATAAAAGTGTGAAAGACCCTGCGATCGTGGGAGCGATGTCCGGTCATAAGGACGGCAGCCGGGCGTTCGCCCGTTACCGCGATATCGACATGGATATTAAGCGTGATGCAGTAAGCGTGTTGGAGTAAGATTTGTTTTGTCGATAAATTTGTATAAATTTGCGACAGATATATGTGGGTAAATAGATGCAAGTAATAGAGGACAAGATACTTAATAAGATGAAAAAGTGCGGGCGGGGTAAGCTGTATTCCGCATCCGATTTCGCTGTGTACGGATCGGCCGTATCGGTTGCGAAGGCATTGGAACGACTTACTCGAAAAGGCGGTTTAGTCCGTATTGCGAGGGGCCTCTATTGCTATCCCAAAATCGACAGAAAGTTTGGACTGGGCATACAATACCCGACCATCAATGAAATCGCTGAAAAGGTAGCCCGGCAGAGCGAAGCCCGGGTTGTTCCGACGGGTATGCACGCATTGAATGTATTGGGATTGTCTGCCCAGGTACCGATGAACTATGTGTTTTATACGGACGGCAATTCCCGGACAGTCAATCTGTTCAACGGTCGTAAATTGCGATTCAAGCGTGTGGCGCTTAAAAATCTGGCCTATCAGAATAAAACGCTGATGCTTGCCGTGTTCGCTTTGAAGGAGATCGGTCGGCCGCAGGTGACGGAGGAGCACATCGCCCAACTGAAGACGATATTCGCCCGGATTCCGAAGCCGAGCATTCTGCCCGATCTGCGGTTGGTGCCGGCTTGGATTCGTAAAATCATTATGTCGTTCTATGAAGAATAATTTTTGGATGTTTTCCGACGAGCAGAAAAGTATGTTCGTTGCACAGACGAGCGAGCGTGTCGGGCTTCCTCCGCAGGCTGTCGAGAAGGACTGGTGGGTGACGATGACGCTGAAAGCCCTGTTCGAATCGTCGTGCCGGGACTTCATTACCTTCAAGGGCGGTACGTCGTTGAGCAAGGGTTGGCATGTCATAGAACGCTTCTCGGAGGATATTGATATTGCTATCGACAAGTCCTTTTGGGGAATTGCCGGGGACAACAAGTCGCAGCGCGATCGGATTCGGAAACTTTCGCGGGCTTATATTGAGCAGCGGCTCGTTGCGGAAATGCAGGCATTGCTGGAAGGATATGGGGCTTCCGATTTTGAGTTGCGTGCCGTTCCGGCGCAGGACTCCGATGCTGATCCGACGCTGGTGTTGCTGCCGTATCGAAGCATTTATGCGAATATCGAATATGTGGAATCGCAAATCCGGATCGAATTCAGTTGCCGGTCGATGAAAGAACCGCGTGAGCGGATCGAGATTCGTCCGCTGATTGCCGAGGCATATCCCAACGTATTCGGAGAATTGGTGTTCCCGATTTATGCGGTCGTGCCGACGCGGACGTTTTTGGAGAAGGCGTTTTTGCTGCATGAAGAGTTTCAGAAAGAGAGTCCGCGTGTCGAGCGAATGACACGCCATCTATACGATTTGGAGCGGCTGATGGATACGGATTTCGGAAAGGCAGCCTTGGCTGATCCGAGAATGTATGCCGAGATTGTCAAGCATCGCAGCATATTCAATACGATTCGCGGAGTCGATTATCGGACGCACCATCCGAGCCGGATCAATTTTATTCCGCCCGAAAAATTGGCGGAGGTATGGCGCAAGGATTATGAGCGGATGCAGGAGTATTTCATCTACGGAGATTCGCTGCCGTACGATCGACTGATCGTACGGATGACGGAGTTGCGGGATCGGTTTCGGAAAGTTGTAATGGAGGATGATTTTTTCAGCGAATCGTAACTATGAATTCCGAGTATTATTTCCAGAAAGGTCTTCACCTGATCGTGGCGAGCGCTGTGATTTTTGCTTTGATCGTTTTGTTCAGTGCCATGGTTTCTCGGGGATTTCCGCTTTGGCTGGCGCTTGTCTTGCTTGTCCCCGCAGGACTTGGCGTGGTCGGATTTTACTTTTTCAGCCTGGGTAGTTCGGCCGATCTTTCGGAGCGTTTTTTTCGTCGTTTTGGGTGTAGCCAGCCGAGAGGCGAAGAGAAAACAATGACAGAAGGAGTCGGCTCCGAACAGCGGTGTGAAAGAAGCCCGGACGCGATCGTGCCGGAATCCGCCGTTGTTTCTGCCGACCCGGTTCCGGACGATCGGATTCTCGAAAATGCACTCGCCACCGTTTACGAATATACCGACAAGGATTTGGGCGATGCCATTGACGAGACGAACCTGCGAATTTTGCGACGACGCTTGCTTTATCTGGCATGTATGACGCCTGTTCCGAACGATGTGCCGCAGGTTCAGCTTCGGCACGATCGGGTGAGCTATGGGGATTTGTGTCACTACGGTTGGAACGTCTGGAATGCTTTTAAGGGCGCGACCAATCGTTTTTATGACCAGACCGAATTGGCGGAATGGCTGAAAGCGAGTTTCGAGTCTTTGGCCAAATATAATACGAAGACGTTGCGGGCCAAACTCCGGGCGACGGACGGAGGTTATCGCGTCCGATTGCTCGATAATCTGAAAGAATATATCCAAAAATAAAGAGCTGTATAAGTATGGGATATTTCCTGCACCCGGTCGGTGCAGGAAATTTTCTTGCTGTTTTCATGTAATTGCAAAATGCTGGTAAGTAGCAATATCTGAAATTGTTTGCTGGTGCAAATGCGGTGATTCGATTGCAAAAATAGGTGCAGGAAAAGCACCTGTTAATTTCGTCGCCGAACCTGCTTTCGGGTTCGGTTAAATTATCGTATTATGGACTTAAAACAATTGAGTGAGTTGGGCGGTGAAGTGAATGTGACCGTCCGTCTGGAAGATCTCCGGCAATGGCATCGGGAGTTGACGGCAGTCGCGTCGCCGCCGTCCGTAATGCCGGTTCCGCAACAAGCGGGCGAATTGTATACGCGAAAACAGACCATCGCGTTGTTGGGTGTCGATTCCTCTACGTTGTGGCGATGGGCCAAGAGCGGTTATCTTGTTCCCGTGGAGTACGGCGGGCAACGTCGTTATCGCGTGGCGGATGTGCAACGGATTCTAAACGGAGACAGCCATGCCCGCTAAAACAGTGAAAAGAGAAAGCCCCTACCTGCGCGTGGGAACGACCATCTACAAGCGGGTTCGGCAGCCGTTGAGCAGCGGTCGGAGCGTCGAGACGCTCATCCCGTGGAATGTCGAGACCTTGCGTCAGGACTACGGGAAAAGCTATTTGGCCCGTATTCCGAAATACGACGCTTCTGCACGGTTCCCGACCACACGAACTACCGCCGGGAGATCGACGGTTTCCTGAACCGTTACGAGCCGATTCCCTTCCAGCCCGCCGAGGGCATCTTTCCGTACATCCACGATTTTCTCGCCCATATCTTCGGCGAGCAGGTCGAATTGGGATACGACTATCTGCAACTGCTCTACCTGCGCCCCTTGCAACGGCTGCCGGTATTGTTGCTGGTGTCGGACGAGCGCAACACGGGAAAGACGACCTTCCTCAATCTCTTAAAGTCGATTTTCGGTGGAAACGTTACCTTCAACACCAACGAAGATTTCCGCTCGCAGTTCAACGACGATTGGACGGGTAAGTTGCTGATTTGCGTGGACGAGGTGCTGCTCAACCGCCGCGAAGATTCCGAACGGATCAAGAACCTATCGACCGCACGCAGCTACAAGGCTGAAGCGAAAGGCCGCGACCGCCGGGAGGTGGAGTTTTTCGGCAAGTTCGTCCTCTGCTCCAACAACGAGCGCAATCCCGTCCTGATCGAGGCGGCGGAAACCCGCTACTGGGTGCGGCGCGTGCCGCCGCTCCCGTATGACGACCAACACCTGCTGGCCAAAATGCGGGCCGAGATACCGGGACTGCTCTTCTATTTGCAACAACGTATGTTCTCGTCACATGAAGAGAGCCGTATGTGGTTTGCGCCCCGGCTGCTGGTCACCGATGCGCTGCGGCGGATCGTACACTATAACCGCAGCAAGACCGAAACCGAAATGCTGTCGATCATCCGCGATATCATGGATGCTGAGAGCCTTGCGGAGTATCGGTTTGGCGTGAGTGATATGGTCAATATGCTGGAGATACGCGACATCCGCGTTGACCATCCCACCGTGCGGCGGATTCTTGCCGAAACTTGGCAGCTGCGGCCCGCACCTCCGACTTACTACCAACGCTATACGATTACCTACAACGGCGAAACGCAGCGGCAGGACAGCAAGACGGCACGTGTTTATACCGTCACGCGGGAACAACTCGGCGGATTGCTGGACGATGCTGCGATGTAAGAATGTTGAAAAAAGAAAGTAGCTTTCTTATTTTCATAGTCTTACATTTCTTACAAATCCTCTTACAAAGTCTTACGGGTTCTTACGGACTTACAGCGCCGGATGCCGTGTAAGAGATATGTAAGAAGCCAACTTTTTCTTTCACTGAATTTTAACTGTTTTCTCAACAAACTTACGGAAAAATGACTACCATACCATACAACAACCGGATTTCCATTCGTGATTTTCTCTCCCAACGAGGTATTCAGCCCAAATACGAACGCAACGGCTACGGCATGTATCTTTCACCCTTGCGGGAAGAGCGTACTCCGAGTTTCAAAGTGGACTACGTGCGAAATCTCTGGTACGATTTCGGACTGGGCGAAGGCGGCACGCTGCGCACCCTCGTGATGCGGTTGGAGCGGTGCGACAGCCGCGAGGCGATCCGACGGCTGCAAAACGGTGAAAAAAGGGACGCCGGTTCCGCTTCTCTTTCATCAGGCATTTACGAACGTCCGGCCGTCGGCGGGTTCTCGCCGGTTGTGCGTCCGGCCACCGTCCCCGCGCTCCGCGTCCTCTCCGACGCTCCGCTTCGTCATCCGGCATTGGTCGGTTATCTCGCCTCGCGCGGCATCGTCCCGCCTGTCGCCGCGGCATTCTGCCGCGAGGTTCGCTACGAGGTAAACGGCCGCGCCTTTTTCGCCGTCGGGTTCCGCAACGATGCCGGAGGGTGGGAGCTCCGCTCCGCACGGTTCAAAGGCGGCTCCTCGCCCAAACATATCACCACCTTCGATAACCGTTCCGACACGGTGATCGCTTTCGAGGGATTTATGGATTTTCTCGCTTATCTCTCGCTGAAACATCCCGAACGACTGCGCATCGACGCCGCGGTTC